>TARA_R110001606_G_scaffold71247_15_pt1 | contig 17144 bp, 19 predicted proteins | sample TARA_R110001606 | Tara Oceans TARA_R110001606 (sample SAMEA4398315) | marine metagenome | biome: Polar Biome; feature: [SRF] surface water layer (ENVO:00010504); material: water (ENVO:00002006), including particulate matter (ENVO:01000060) such as... | depth 5 m | reverse complement strand
GGAAGCCCGTCCGCGCGGAGCGTCTGACGTTCGCCGAAACGGTATTTTTTCAACACACCGGGCGGATGCCCGGCGCTCCGCCCATGCCCCCAACCGTCGCCGCTCCGGCGCGCGGGCCGTCAGCGTGCGCGATGATCAATGGAGGGTCCGAACGCGCAATAATTCCGCTCATCCCCGCGCAGGCGGGGACCCAGTGCTGTCGTGAGGCACCGACGGGGCTATGGGCGCGGGATCAGGCCGGTGACAGGGAGCGAGCCCAAAACCTGGGTCCCCGCCTTCGCGGGGATGATCGGGTTGAACGGTGATCACTCCCCCCTCGCCCCGTCCCGCACAACCGCCTATCCTTGCGAATCCCATGCCCATCCGTCGCCTCCCCCCCGAAACCGTCAATCGCATCGCCGCCGGCGAGGTGGTCGAACGCCCGGCCAGTGCCATCAAGGAACTGGTCGAGAACGCGCTCGACGCGGGGGCGCGGCGTATAGAGATCCAGGCCGAGGGCGGCGGGCTGACCCGGATCCTGATCGCCGACGACGGGCACGGCATGGCCCCGGACCAGCTGGCCCTGGCGGTCGAGCGCCACGCCACCTCCAAGCTTGAGGCCGACGACGCCGGTGACGTCGACCTGCTGCGTATCTCCACCCTCGGCTTCCGCGGCGAGGCCCTGCCCTCGATCGGCTCGGTCGCCCGCCTGACCATTACAAGCCGCGCCCGCCCAGAAGCCGGAGCCGGCCCGTCCGAGGCCTGGGCCATCACCGTCGAGGGCGGCGACCAGCGCCCGGTCGCCCCGGCCGGCTTCCCCGGCCCGCACGGGGCCCGGGTCGAGGTCCGCGACCTGTTCTACGCCACCCCGGCCCGACTCAAATTCATGAAGTCCGAACGGTCCGAGGCCATGGCCATCTCGGAAGAGATCAAACGTCAGGCCATGGCCCATGAGACCGTCGCCTTCACCCTCGACCTCGACGGCAAGACCACCCTGCGCCTGCCGGCCGAGCATCCGGGCGTGGACGGACGGCTGAAACGGCTCGCCGCCCTGCTGGGCCGCGATTTCGAGGCCAACGCCCTGCTGATCGATCAGGAACGCGACGGCGTGCGCCTGACCGGTTATGCGGGCCTGCCGACCTACAGCCGCGGCAATGCCGCGCATCAGTATCTGTTCGTCAACGGCCGCCCGGTGCGCGACCGCCTGCTGCAGGGGGCGCTGCGCGGGGCCTATGCCGACTTCCTCGCCCGCGACCGCCACCCGGCCGCCGTCCTGTTTCTCGAGGTCGACCCCCTCTATGTCGACGTCAACGTCCATCCGGCCAAGGCCGAGGTCCGCTTCCGTGACCCGGCCATGGTGCGGGGCCTGATCGTCGGCGGTCTGCGTCACGCCCTGCACGCCGCCGGTCACCGCGCCTCGACCACGGTCGCCGCCGACGCCCTCGCCGGCTTCCAGGCGCACAGCGGCGCACCCGCTGCGTACAGCCCCTCCTCGCCCTCGGCCGCCGGATTCAGCGGCTGGACCGGCTGGAACGCGGCGCCACCGACCACTGGCGTCATCCCCGGTCTCAACGAGCGGTCGGCCCGGTTCGAAGGGGGATCATCGTTCACCGATCAACCATTGACGAACGCCGGTCCCGGACCCGATCCGGTCGACTTCCCGCTCGGGGCCGCCCGGGCCCAGCTGCACGGCACCTATATCGTGGCCCAGACCCGCGACGGCCTGGTCGTCGTCGACCAGCACGCCGCCCACGAACGCCTCGTCTACGAAAAGATGAAGGTGCAGATGGCCCAGGGCGCGGTCGCCCGTCAGGCCCTGCTGACGCCCGAGGTGGTCGAGCTGGACCCGGCCGAGGCCGACCGCGTCCTGTCCCGTGCCGACGAACTGGCGGCGCTGGGGTTGATCGTCGAGCCGTTCGGCGGCGGCGCGGTACTGGTGCGCGAGACCCCGGCCCTGCTGGGCGATACCGACGTTCAGGGCCTGATCCGCGACATCGCCGATGACCTCACCGAACACGGCGCGGCCCTGGCCCTGACCGAACGCCTCGGCGAGGTCTGCGGCACCATGGCCTGCCACGGCAGCGTCCGCGCCGGCCGCGTGCTCTCGGCCCCCGAGATGAATGCCCTGCTGCGCCAGATGGAGGCCACCCCCCACTCCGGCCAGTGCAACCACGGCCGCCCGACCTATGTCGAACTCAAGCTCAATGACCTCGAGAAACTGTTCGGCCGGCGGTGAATCTCAGAATTTGTAGCTGTCCTTGCCGGGCGATTTGGGAAAGGCGGCGGTGCACATATTGACCAGGGTCGGGACCGGATCCCGCTTCAGATCGGCCTGGACCTGGGCCCGGTCCGGCGACACCAGCAGCAACCAGGCCAGGGCCGCAGTCTGGGCAATGACGACGATCGACAGGATAGTCATGACCACGGGGCCCACCCCGGATCGTTTGATCGCCATGTCTTGCCCCCGGTGTCGCAGAGCATCGTTCTGTAAGATTCGCCCCCGATTGGCAAATCGCGGCCGGGGCACGGGGACCCCGGCCGCTCGGGATTCAACCTTGCAGAACCCGCACGCCATAGCTCCTCATGGCCGCGGCCATCCAGTCGGCCAGGCCGGGACGGATACCCTCATACCGCGCCCGGAATTCGGGATTGGTGCTGTAGAGCACGCCCAGCTCGGCATAGGCCCCCGCGGTTGGCGGAACCTTCCACGTTCGCCCGACCCAGGCGTGGTGCGCGGCCATCACCGGATCCAGAGCCGCATCGTCGGCCGCGAACCCCTCGGCCATAGCCCGCGCCAGGTCGCCTTCGATAGCGGCGACCTCGGCCATCCAGTCCTGTTTCTGCTCCGGCGACATGGCCGCCATCGCCGTGCGCCCCGCCTCGATCCGCTCCCGGGCCTGTTCGCCGTATTTGTCGATGATCCAGGCCTCGTAGCCGGCCTGCTTCTCCGGGCTGAAGCCCTCGTACAGTTGCTTGTCCATGACGGTGTCTCGTCCTTCCAGTTCGGCGATCGTGCGGTCGATCGTCCGGGCCAGTCGGCGATAACGGTCCGCTTCCTCCGCGATCCGCGTCCGCTGCTCACGCAGCATCTGCAGGCGATCGTGGCCGACGCGGTCCAGCAGGGCAGCGATCTCGCCAAGGGCGAGACCGAACTCCCGATGCAACAGGATCTGCTGCAATCGCAGCATCTCCTCGCGTCCATAGTAGCGATATCCATTTTCGCCGACCGATGCGGGCTTCAGCAGACCGATTTCGTCATAGTGGTGCAGGGTCCGGACCGAGGTACCGGACAGCCGCGCCAGCTGGCTGACGGTATAGGTTCTGAGGCTCGCATCGTTCCGCATGGACAGCCCTATCGGGCCTCACGCCGCGTCAGGGTCAAGCACTCATTTTACTCGGCGGCTGTCGGCGCAGACTCCGCCCCTCGCCCCGTGATCCGGCGCCAGATGCGCTTGCGGGCCTCAACGACGGAAACACCCAGCGCCGCTGCCACGGTCCAGAACAGGGCCTCGGTCGCGACCGCCGCGACAATCGCCAGAACCAGCCGGGTGGTCCGCTCCACGTCCATCCAGAGACCGATACCCAGCGCCACCCAGCCGCACACCGCCGCCACGCCCAGAAAGGCCGCCAGCGTCCACAGAAAGCCCCTACCCTTTTTCAGCAGCCCCGGCTTGGCGTTTTCAACGTCGTTGGTCATGTCGCAGTCCTCTTCATGTTTTTTGATGCCTGACCTGAAAGTCTCGCCCTTCGTCGGAGTCTTTCATCCCGACCGACAATTTTTTCCGGAGTGCCCCCGGCTTGGGACGTGACCAGACCTTCGAAGCCTTGCTTGACGAGCACGGGGCGATGCTGCGCCGGATCGCCTCAGCCTATGAGGCGGGGCGAGAGCGCCGTCACGAACTGGAGCAGGACATCCTGCTGGCGGTCTGGCGAGCCATGCCCCGCTATCGTGGCGAGGCCCCGGTCCGCGCCTTCATCGCCCGGGTGGCCCATAACCGCGCCGTGACCCACGTGGCCCGCGAAGCCGCCGAACCACGCCGTCAGCCGCTGGACGAGGAGACGCCCAGCGCCGCCCCCACGCCCCATGAGGACCTTGAGGCGCGCGACCTGCAGGACCGCCTGACCGTCGCCGTGCGTGCCCTGCCCCTGCCGCTGCGCCAGCCGGCCCTGCTGACCCTCGAAGGGTTCAGCCCGGCCGAGATCGCCCCGATGCTGGGGCTCAACGCCAACACTGTCTCTATCCGCCTGACCCGCGCCAAGGCCGCGCTGCGAGAAGCGCTCAATCCGCAGGATCACCCATGACCACGCCTCAGAACGACGACTGGTCCGACCTGACCCGGACCTGGACCGACCGACCCGCAACACCGCCTCGTCTGGATCCGGACATGATCCGGACCGTGCGTCGCCGCGACCGGCTGGCCCGTCTCAATTTCGTCGGCGAACTGGCCGGTGGCGCGGCAACCGTGGGCGTCGTGCTCTGGGCCATGCTGATCCGCGACCTGCCCTGGACCATCGCCCTGGCCGCCATGGGCTTCGTCGGCTTCGCCGTCGCCGGCACCCTGTGGTCCCGCCGTGGCGACCCCGGCCTCCTGACCGGGACGACTGAGGACGTGCTGCTGTCGGCGATCGCCCAGGCGCGAACGGGCTACCGCTGGGCCTTGGCCGGCATGGCCACCAGCCTTGCGGCCGGCGGATTCATAGCATTCCTCGCCTGGTTGTCGCCGGGCCACACCTCCGGCACCTGGACCATGCTGATACTGGCGGCCGCGCTGCTGGTCTGCATCGGTCTCTATGCCGGACATGCCAGACGTTGCCGCCGACGGATGGCAGTCCATGCGGCAACCCTGGACGCCCTGCGCGCGGATCCGGCTATTGAACCCTGAGGAACAGCACCCGTGCCGCGCCATAGTCGCGGGCGTCCAGCCGTTCATACCCGGGCGTCTCGATCTCCGGCTCGCCGGATCCACGTTCGAACACCACGATAGCCCCCGGCTTCAGCCATTGCTCCTCGACCAGTCGCGCCAGCGCCTGCTCGCCCAGTCCCTTGCCGTACGGCGGATCCAGAAACACAAGGTCGAACGGCTCACCTGCCGAGCCCGGGCGCACACCAAGATCCGTCGCGCTGCGCCGGTGGACCCGGGTCTGGCCGAACAGGCTGAAGGCGTCGACATTCTCGCGAATGGCCCCGCGCGCCGCATCGTCAGTCTCGACGAACAGGCAAAACGCCGCGCCGCGCGAAATGGCCTCAAGGCCCAGCGCGCCCGATCCGGCGAACAGGTCCAGCACCCGCGCCCCGGCCATCGGCCCGGCCCAGGCTGCATGTTCCAGCACATTGAACACCGCCTGCCGCGCCCGGTCGGACGTCGGCCGTGTATCCTGACCGTCGGGTGCCACGAGGTTGCGGCCCTTCAGGGCTCCGGCGACGATACGCATCAGACGGACCGGCTCCCTATCGAACGGAAGCGGACATCAGCCGCGTGGCTTACGCGGTCCGGTCGGCTTGCCGCCGGTCGGACGCGGTCCGGTGCGCGGCTTGAAGTCACGCTTGGGCCCATCGGTACCCCGGGGGGCGGCACCGCGCGGGGCGGCCCCGTCCCGGGTGGCAAAGCTCCGGGTCGGGCGATCGCCCGGTCCCCGCGACGTTCCCTTGGGACCAATCATCTGATCCTCGCGCGGCTTGAAGGCGCGCTTGGGCCGCTCGCCCTCCGAAGCCGACGACGCGGTGCCGGCCTTGAAGAAATGCTTGGGCTTGTCGGCCTCGCCTTCGCGCGGCTTCCACGCCTTGTGTGGCGAAGCGGTGCGCGGCGCGGCCTTGGCCCAGCCCTCCTTCTTGGGCGGACGCTTACCGGTCTCAGCCCGGGCGCTGCCTTCAGTGGCGGCGTCCTGGGCGGCCCGGATGCGGCTGGGCTTGCGCGACGGGTCGGAAATGGCCGACCCCGAGTTGCCCTTGACGATCGGGGCGTTGTTGCGCCGACCGGGCACCGGCGTCGGGGTCGAGACGGCGTTGCCCTGGGGCAGGCTGTCGGGGCGGATATGTTCGGACAGCATTTCGCGGATCACGCGGGGGCCGACCTCCTCGACCGAACCGACCGGCAGGGTCCCGAGCTGGAACGGACCGTAGGCCAGACGGATCAGCCGGTTGACGGTCAGACCCAGCGACTCCAGCACCTTGCGGACTTCGCGATTCTTGCCTTCGGTGATCGAGACGCTGATCCACAGATTGGCGCCGGCGCGTTCGCCCTCGCCCAGCGTCTTGGCCTTTTCCAGCTTTGCGTCGATGGGGCCGTAACGGACTCCTTCGACGGTGACGCCGTCCTGCAGCTTGTCCAGGGCTTCCTGGGTGACGCGACCGCGCGCCCTTGCCCGGTACTGACGCACCAGGGCCGAAGTCGGCAGTTCAAGCGCCCGGCTCAGTTCGCCGTCATTGGTCAGCAGCAGCAGGCCTTCGGTATTCAGGTCGAGACGTCCGACCGAGATCACCCGCGGCAGGCCGCCCGGCAGGGCGTCGAACACGGTCGGTCGCCCAGCCGGGTCCTTGTGCGAGGTCACCAGACCGGCGGGCTTGTGATAGCGCCAGACCCGCGTCGCCTGGGCCGAACCGATGGTCTTGCCGTCGACGGTGATGACGTCGTCGCGCGTCACCAGCACTGCCGGGGTCGCCAGAATCTTGCCGTTCAGGGCGACCTTGCCCAGACCAATCAACCGTTCAACCTCACGCCGCGAGGCGATCCCGGCGCGGGCCATGGCCTTGGCGATCCGTTCACTGCGCTTGGGTTCGGCCGGAGTCTTGGCGTCCTTGCTGTCCTTACGCGGACCATCCTTGCGTGGCGGACCCTCCTTGCGGGGGCCGTCCTTGCGCGGACCGTCCTTGGCAAAAGCGCCCTTGCCACCTGGCCGTTCCGGCCGCTCGTCGACGATCCTCGGCCTTGCGACCGAGTACCGTGGACCGCTTGTGGCGGGGTCGGAATTAGGTTTGCGCGCCCGGTCATCTTGACGGGGGCGGGCGTTCTTGTCGTTGTCATCTGTATGGCGGACCATGATGAGCGGTTCATGCGCATGGCACTCGACCTTGCGCAAGCGGCAGCGGACACCGGAGAGGTGCCCGTGGGGGCCGTCGTGGTCGATGAGGCCTCCGGAACCGTCATTGGCCTGGGCGGTAACGGTCCGATCGGAGCGCATGATCCCACGGCCCACGCTGAAATCGTGGCCCTGCGCGCAGCGGCCAAGGCCCTCGGCAACTACCGCCTCACCGACCTGACACTTTATGTGACGCTTGAACCCTGCACCATGTGTGCCGGGGCCATCAGTCATGCCCGAATCGGTCGTGTCGTCTGGGGAGCTGACGATCCCAAGGGGGGAGCGGTAATTCACGGAGTCCGCGTGTTCGACCAGCCGACCTGCCACTGGAGGCCCGACGTTGAAGGTGGGGTTTTGGCTACCGAAGGCGGTGATCTGCTCCGCCAGTTCTTCCGCAGTCGACGCGCCGGAACAGTGGCCACTGCTGAGCGTTAGGTCGACGGTCCTTCCGCGCTATCGAGCCTGACTACAGATGAAGAGGATACCTCCAATCCGCACTCAACAGCTGGCCGGCCTCGCTATCCTCCTGATCGCGGCCTCCGCAATTTCGGGTTGCGACAAGCCATCCCGGGCCGCGCCAGACGACGGCGAAGAAATCCAGGCCCGCGCCCGAGAGACCCAGATGCCGCAACGCCGAACCGGTGCGGAGCTCCAGGACCGCGCCCTCAACCGCGTCGTGCGCGCTCTTTACCTGTGCGACAACGGCGACCGGCTATCGGTCGACTTCGACAATCCCCGGATGATGGCGACTGTTCGGAATTCAATGGGCGAGGCGGTGGACCTGCATCAGGAACGCGCCGCCGACGGCATCTGGTACAAGGCGAGTGGTTCTGAACTACGCGGCAAGGGCGACTCGGCCCGCTGGACCGCCGACGGGCAGCCTCCGACCGAATGCCGCGCCATCGACTGATCTGCGTTCAGTCGGTCGCGAAACCCGCCAACCGCTCATCCAGCTTCTGCCGAACGTTCGGCCAGTCCGTGTCCAGAACAGCGAACTGGGCGGTGTCCCGAACCCGGCCGGTCCAGGTGACCTTGTGACGAGCCAGAACCCCCTCGTCCCTTGCACCCAGCTTGCGGATCGCTGCCTGGCTACCCGGGTTCATGGCGTCGGTGATGATTTCGATCCGAACCGCACCGGCGATGAAGGCATGGCCCAGCAGCAATCGTTTGCACGCTGGATTGACGGGGCCACCGCGGGCCTCCGGCCGATAGAAGGTCGATCCGATCTCGCAGCGCCGATGCTCGGGCCGAATCTCGTACAGGCTCGTCGTACCGACCAGGGCACCGCTAGCCTGGCTTCGCACGGCGAATGGGATACGGGCCCCTTTGGACATGGCAGCCAGCGCCCCCGCCCACCAGCCGTCGAAATGCGGTCCATAGGCGGACGCGACCATTCCGCCCCAGGCTTCCGGATCGCAGTCCAGCGCCGCCCTGACCTCGCCTTTGATGGCCGGCTCGAATGGCTCCAGACGAACGAATTTATTCTCCAGCACCTCCGCCGTCAGGATCATCGCGCTCCCTCGGTTCGAAGAAATCCCGCCAACCTAACCGCATCAACCGTCCGCTCGACGAAGGCCTGCCCGATACCGCGCACCAGTATCAGGGTGAGGTGACCATCCTCGACCTTCTTGTCCCCGGTCATGCGGCGCACCAGAGCTCCGGCTCCGGCCTCGCCGACCTCTGCCAGCCGTGTGGGCAGGCCCGCGGCCGCCAGTCCGGACACCGCCCGTTTTACGTCGGCATCCGGGCAGAGACCCAAGGTCGCTGAGTAGCGAAACGCCATCGCGCACCCCAGCGCCACAGCCTCACCGTGGGTCAGTACCAATTCGTCAAAACCCAGCTCGACTTCAAGTGCATGGCCGAAGGTGTGCCCCAGATTCAGCAGGGCGCGCCGCCCGGTCTCACGCTCGTCCTCCTCAACGATGGCGCTCTTGATCTCGACCGACCGGATCACGGCCCGCTCGAGCGCTACAAGATCGCCATTCACCCCAACCGCCCCTTCGCCCGCCAGCCAGTCGAAGAAGGCCGCATCGCAGATCAGGCCGTGCTTCAGCACCTCTGCCCAGCCCGAGCGCAGTTGGCGCGGCGGCAGGGTGGCCAAGACGTCTATATCGGCGATCACCCGTCGCGGCTGATGGAAAGCTCCGACCAGATTCTTGCCGCGCGGCGTGTCGATCGCCGTCTTTCCGCCGACCGAGGAATCGACCTGGGCCAGCAGGGTGGTTGGTACCTGGACGAAATCGATACCCCGCATGTAGAGCGCGGCCGCCAGGCCGGCCAGGTCGCCGACCACGCCGCCACCCAGGGCGACGATCAGGTCCTTGCGGTCCAGTTCGTAAGCCAACAACCGGTCAATCACTCGCTCCAACTCAGTAAAGGACTTCGACGCTTCGCCCGGCGGGACGGTGAGAATGCGGGTCCTCAGTCCGGCACCTTCCAGCGAAGCCAGGACCGCTGGACCGTGAAGGGCAGCCACTGTCTCGTCACTGATGACGACGACGCGCCCCTTGGTCAGGGTGCTGACTTGCGCGCCCAGTCCAGTCAGCAGTCCCCGCCCGACCTCGACCTCGTATGAGGTGAAACCCGCGCCGGAGACGGAAATCGTCGTGCTCATGAGGATTCATCCCGAGCCCAGAAGGCCTCCAGGGTGGCGACGATCGCCTCCACCGCATCGGCATGCGCCCCACTCGCAACGTCCACGGTGACATCGGCCGTGGCGTAGATCGGATAGCGGACCGCCGCCATCGCCTCCAGCGCCTCCAGTGGGTCACGACCGCGCAACAGCGGTCGGGTGTCCCGGCGCTGCACGCGCTGCGCCACGACCGCCAGATCCGCCCGCATCCAGACAGTGGTCGCCCGCCTCTTCATCAAGGCCCGGGTCTCGGAGTTCAAGATCGCGCCACCGCCCGTGGCCAGAACTCGGCGATCACCCTCCAGCAATCGCCGCATGACCCTTGCCTCCCCGGCACGGAATTCCGGTTCTCCCAGCTCAGCGAAGATTTCGGACACCGTCATCCCGGCAGCGGCCTCGATCTCGACGTCCCCGTCGGCGAACGGCAGGTGCAGACGACGCGCCAGCCGCCGTCCGACGGTAGATTTCCCCACCCCCATCAGCCCCACCAGCGCTATGGTGCGCCGTGATGCCGGAATCGGCGCAACATCGCTCATGCGGACGGCTCCGCAGGCACAGGCTGGTGGGGAGGAGAGAGGCAGGCACACATGATCGCTTCACCCTCTACATCAAGAAGCCCCCCTGCAAGGGACCGCTGCACGCTGAACTGGGGCTTTCGATGAGTACGCCACAGGTCGAGGCATTTCTGGAGATGATGGCGGTGGAGCGCGACGCCTCGCCGCATACGCTTTCGGCGTATGGTCGGGATCTGGCGGACGCCGAGGCTAGCCTGTCCGAGGTCGGCGGGTTGATGGCCGCCGATGCGTCGGCGATCGAGGCATGGTTCGCTGACCTGACAACTCGCGGCCTGTCGCCGGCCACGTCCGCGCGCCGACGCTCATCCATCCGCCAATTCTACCGCTTCGCCCTGGCCGAGGGCTGGCGGACCGACGACCCGTCTAGACGTCTCGACGCTCCGAAACAGGGGCGGTCCCTGCCCCGGACGTTGTCCATCGACGAGATTGGCCGCCTGCTGGCCGCCGCTTCGTCCCGGGACGGGACCAGTGGCGTGCGGATGGTCGCCCTGGTGGAACTGGCGTACGCCTCGGGCATGCGGGTTTCGGAACTGCTGAACCTCAAGGTCGAATCGGTCCGCCGCGATCCCGCATTCCTGATCGTTCGCGGCAAGGGCGGCAAGGAACGGCTGGCTCCGCTGAACGCCGCCGCCCGCGAGGCCGTCCGCGTCTGGCTGACCGTACGCGATACGGGTCGCAAACCCGCCACGCCCGACGGTGTCTGGCTGTTTCCGTCGAGCAGCGGTCGTGGGCACCTGACGCCACGGCGTTTCGCCCAGATGCTGGACCAGGCTGCCGTCGTCGCCGGACTCGACCCGGCACGGGTCAGCCCGCACGTCCTGCGTCACGCCTTTGCGACCCATCTGCTGGAGGGCGGGGCCGACCTGCGGGTGGTGCAGACCCTGCTGGGCCATGCGGACATTGCTACGACCCAGATTTACACCCATGTCACGTCCGACCGGCTCAGTCGGGCCGTGCAACGGAATCACCCGCTCGCGCGGGAAGACTGACGCCTCTACTTGCTCGCGCGCGATTGCCCCACTAGGTTCCGCCGCCTTCCCGTGGCGCATCTATCGCGCCTGCCGCACCGGACGCCTTCATGGCCACCCACTACCTCGAATTCGAAAAACCGATCGCCGATCTGGAGGCCAAGATCGAGGAACTGAGCCTGCTGTCCACGACGTCGGGGTCGTTCGAGACCGAGATCGACGGCCTGCGCCGCAAGGCCGAGCAGCTCCGGACAAAAACCTACGCCAACCTTGATCCGTGGATGAAGACCCAGGTCGCCCGCCATCCGCAGCGTCCGCACCTGATCGACTACATCGACGGCCTGTTCACTGACTTTGTCGAATTGCGCGGCGATCGCCAGTTCGGCGACGACCAGGCTATCCTCGGTGGCCTGGCCCGGTTCCGCGGCGAGGCTGTGGTCATCATGGGCCACGAAAAAGGCAATGACACCGAGTCCCGCCTGAAGCACAATTTCGGCATGGCCCGGCCCGAAGGCTATCGCAAGGCGGTCCGTCTGATGGACATGGCCGAGCAATTCGGCCTGCCGGTCCTGACGTTCGTTGACACCGCGGGTGCGTATCCGGGGCTCGGAGCCGAGGAGCGCGGCCAGGCCGAGGCCATCGCCCGCTCGACCGAACGCAGCCTGACGCTGGGCGTCCCGTCGATCGCTACTATAACTGGTGAAGGTGGATCCGGCGGAGCCATCGCCATCGCCGGGGCCAGCCGGGTCCTGATGCTTGAGCATTCCATCTATTCGGTGATCTCGCCCGAGGGAGCAGCCGGTATTCTGTGGCGTGACGGGGCCCGGGCCCGCGACGCTGCCATGGCCATGAAAATCACCGGTCCCGACCTGATCGGACTCAAGATCGTCGACCGACTGATCACCGAACCCTGCGGCGGAGCCCATACTGATCCAACCACCGCCGTGGCCGCCGTCGGGGATGTTCTGGCCGAGGAACTGCGGGGTCTGGCCGGCCTGTCGCCTGACGCCCTGCGTCGCCAGCGCGCAGACCGGTTCTACGCCATCGGTCGGGCAGGTTGAACCGTTAACCTTCCCGCTACTCATGAGAGTTATTGATCGGGGTTGGTGGCGGCAGCCTGCTGTCAAATCTCAAGGTCTCGGGTTTTAATGAGTGGTCTCGCTACGTCACTCCGGGCCAGTTCGGTCATCAATCTCAGCAGCGCTGTGACGATGGTCGTCGACGACTCTCCTTTTGCCCTGGACCTGACCAGTCAGGCCCTGCTCGGCTTCGGAATCCGAACCCGGTTCGCCTGTCGTAACGCCGCAGACGCGATCACCATCCTAAAGGAGAGCCCGGTCGACCTTCTGCTGGTGGACTGCGAAATGCCCGGCACAGATGGATTTGAGCTGGTCCGCTGGCTGCGGCGTTCCGGGCTTGATCCGAACGCCTTCACCCCGATCATCATGACCGCCGCCCATCTGCGCCGTTCACGCGCCACCGAGGCGCGGGACTGCGGGGCCAGCTTCGTCATTGTCAAACCCTTCAGTGCCATCACCCTGTTGGAACGGATCGTCTGGGTCTCGCGGGATCAGCGCCCCTTTCTCGAGGTTGGCGACTATTTCGGACCGGACCGCCGTTTCCGGGACGATGACCCGCCCGGCGAGGAACGTCGCGCCCTGATGATCCGCAAGGCCGCTGCCGAGGCCGAAACCGGCACGCAGTCCCCCTCAGAAGACATGTTCGAGAGTAGCGTCCCATCATGACCGTCATCACGCACAAGCGTCGCAAGTCCCGCCTGACCGAGATGATCGACAAGCCCGGTGGCATCAGTATCGGCGTGGCTTTGAGCCAGGCGGAGGCCAATATCGAGGAACGGCGCGGGTCCAGCGTCGAGGCTGTGGCTGAGATGGTCAAATCCCTGCTGGCGATTGAGCAACCGACATCGCTGGAAGACAATTTCGAACGGCTGATCGAGGTCTATCGCGGCAGCAATGCGATTATCGATGTCGCCAGTCCGTTTGGCCTGAATGAACTGTGCGAGGCGGCGAGCCACCTGTGCAACCTGGTCGACGCGGCCCCCGCCGGCGAATTGTTCGACTGGCGGATCGTCACCGTCCACGCCCAGGCGATGCAGATGTTGCTGCGCCTGCCGGAGGACGCGGCCGAGGCGCGAGCGACTGTCCTGGCCGGCCTGCAGCAGGTCAAGGAACGCAACAGCCCGACACCGAAGGACTAGGTCCGGGTTCGGGCACCGCGGGTCTGTTTGCGCCACAGGGCCGCATATTCGCCGCCGAGATGGGCGACCAGTTCGTGGTGGGCACCGCGTTCGACGATGCGCCCGGCCTTCAGCACCAGGATCTGGTCGGCGTCGGCAATCGTCGACAGCCGGTGGGCGACCACCAGGGTCGTGCGCCCGGCCCGGGCCTTGCGCAGCGTTTTCTGGATCGCGGCCTCGGTGCGGCTGTCGAGGGCGCTGGTGGCCTCGTCGAGGATCAGGATGCAGGGATCGGCCAGCAGGGCCCGGGCGATGCCGACGCGCTGACGCTCGCCGCCTGAGAGTTTCAAGCCCCGCTCCCCGACCCGGGTGTCCAGCCCATCGGGGAGGTCGCGAATGAAGGCCGCCAGTTCGGCCGCCTCGACCGCATCCCAGATGGCGGCCTCATCGGCGTCGGGGCGGGCGAAGCCGATATTGGCGCGGATGGTGTCGTTGAACAGGGCCACGTCCTGGGGCACCAGGGCCACCGCCGTCCGTAGCGAGGCCTGAGCAACCTGGCGCACGTCATGGCCGTCGATCAGCACCCGGCCCTCCTGCGGATCCAGCAGGCGCAGCGCGAGTTTGACGATGGTCGACTTGCCTGCGCCGGACGGACCGACCAGGGCGGTTGTTGTTCCCGGCGCGGCGCTGAAGCTGACGCCTTCCAGCCCGTTGGCCCGGGCGTCATGACGAAAGCCAACACCCTCGAAGGCGATGCTGCCGCCGCGATGGGCTGTGTCGCGGGTCAGGGCGACGGCATCGGGTGCGTCGGCGACCTGCGGAGTCTGGCGCGTGACCTTCAGCATCTCCTCCATGTCGATGAACGACTGGCGCACCTCGCGATAGGCGAAGCCGAGGATGTTCAGTGGCCCGTACAGGGAGATCATGATCAGCACCGCGGCCATAACGTCGCCCGGGCCCATGCGACCGGCGGCGGCCTCGAACCCGGCCATCACGGCCATGACCCCGAGACCGAGGTTCATGATGCCGGCCTGGATCGTGTTGAGCAGGGCCAGGGAGCTGTTGGCCTTAAGGGCAGCCCGGGTGTAGTCGCCCAGCGCCCGGTCATAGACTTGGGCCGAGCGGGCCTCGGCCCCGAACGACTTGACCGTCTCATAGTTCAGCAGGGCGTCGACCGAGACGCCGGCAGCCTCGGTGTCGGCCGTATTCATGGTCCGGCGATGCTCGAGCCGCCAGTTGGACAGGGCGAAGGTCGAGGCGGTGTAGACCAGCACCACGACCACGGCCACCGCGCCGAAACGCCAGTCATAGCGGGCCCCCAGCACGCCGGCCGCCAGCACCAGCTCGACTCCGGTCGGGACCAGGTTGAAGGCGAGGATGCGCAGCAGGAAGTCGACCGAGCGGGCACCGCGTTCCATCGTCCGTGACAACGAACCGGAGCGTTTGGTCTGGTGGAAGTCGAGCGACAGGCTGAGGGCATGGGCGAAGGTCTCGGTCGCCGCGCGGCGCTGGGCGGCCGAGCGCACCGGGGCGAACACCACATCCGCCAGCTGCGGTGCGGTCGACGACAGCAGTCGGACGAGGGCCCAGCCGACGGCGAAGCCGCCGAAGCCCCAGCCGAGCGCCGCGGCCGTGCCCTGTCCCTGGGCCAGCGAGTTGACGGCAGCCCCCAGCACCAGCGGAGCCAGCACGCCCAGCGCCTTGCCCGCCAGGGTCAGCAGCACGGCGGCGATCAGGCGCAGCTTCAGCCGGGGCGCGTTCGAGCGCCCGACCAGCCCCATCAGGTCCGCCAGCGCCTGAAACGTCGACGGCCCCTTGGGCTTCAGTCCAGAATCCCCGGTCGCCACTGCGACCCCGGGGTCACTGCGGTGACGTCCGGAGCGGTCACCATGCATCGTCATGCGGCGTCATATGGACTGCGCCGCACCGGACCGGAAGGCCCGACGTGGCGCGCATCAGCCGCCGCGACCGCCGTATTTGGCATATTCGAGCCGGGCGATGGTGCGGTTGTGGACCTCGTCCGGGCCGTCGGCGATGCGCAGGGTGCGGATCATGGCATAGGTCTCGGCCAGCGGGGTGTCGCTGGAGACGCCGGCCCCGCCGAAGGCCTGGATGGCGTCGTCGATGATCTTCAACGCCATGCGCGGGGCCGCGACCTTGATCTGGGCGATCTCGGACTTGGCATTTTTGGCCCCGGCCTCGTCCATCATCCAGGCGGCCTTCAGCACCAGCAGCCGGCACATCTCGATATTGGTGCGGGCCTCGCCGATGCGCTGCTCCCAGACCGAATGTTCGGCCAGCTTCTTGCGGAAGGCGGTGCGGCTGAGCAGGCGCTGGCACATCAGTTCCAGCGCCACCTCGGCGGCCCCGATCACGCGCATGCAGTGGTGGATACGGCCCGGTCCAAGCCGCCCCTGGGCGATCTCGAAGCCGCGGCCCTCACCGGCGATCAGGTTCTCAACCGGGACGCGGACGTTCTCCAGCACCACCTCGGCATGACCGATCGGGGCCTCGTCATAGCCGAACACCGACAGCATCCGGTCGATGCGGAAACCGGGGGTGTCGGTGGGGACGATGATCTGCGACTGCTGGGCGTGGGTGGCGGCGTCGGGGTCGGTCTTGCCCATGACGATCGACACGGCCACGTTCGGGTGGGCCATGTTGGTCGACCACCATTTGCGGCCATTGATCACATAGTGGTCGCCGTCGCGCTCGATCCGGGTCTGGATGTTGGTGGCGTCGGACGACGCGACCTCGGGCTCGGTCATCAGGAAGGCCGAACGGATGTCGCCGGCCATCAAGGGCTTGAGCCAGCGGTCCTGCTGGGCCGCGTCACCGTACATATGGAGCACTTCCATATTGCCGGTGTCCGGCGCGGCGCAGTTGTAGACCTCGGCCGACCACACGGCCCGGCCCATCAGCTCGGCCAGCGGCGCATATTCGAGATTGGTCAGCCCGGCCCCATGCTCGCCCGGCAGGAACATGTTCCACAGTCCGGCGGCCCTGGCCTCGGCCTTCAATTCTTCCATCACCGGCGGCTGGCGCGAGGCATCCTCACGCACCTGGGCCTTGTATTCAGCCTGACGCGGCAGGACCCGATCGTCCTGGAAGCGGCGGACCCGCTCCTGCCAGTGCTGGGCGCGGTCGCTGGGCTTGAAGTCCATGGCATCGATCCTTGCGGACGATGACGACCGCGACCCCGACGTCGCCGGGGCCCGGCCGTCACCGCCTGTGGCGGTTGTTCACCTTCCGGGGTGGAAGGCAGGTCGAAATCAGCGCTTCAGCAGCGGGGCCAGCTTCTGGGCGATCATCATGTCACCGGCGATCTTCAGCTTGCCCTGCATGAAGGCCATCATCGGGTCCAGCTTGCCTTCCGACAGGGCCATGAAGTCGTCCCAGGTCATCGAGACGGTGGCGTCGGCAGGCTTGTCTTCATTGGTCACGGTGTTCGGGCTGGACGCCCCGTCGATGTAGATCTTGCCGACATCGCCAAGGTCCAGTTTCACGGTCTTGCCCAGACCGGAATCGTCGCCCACGGCGCCGCGGATGTGTTCGGTAACCTGAGCCAGATCGGCCATGAAATCGTCTCCTGAGGAATGAGCCCCAGACCTAGACCGCTCCCGCCCCGGTGCCAAGATCACCCGAGGTCAAGTTGGGGTCGTATCCGCCTGCGGGCACGCCGACGGGCCGCGCCTGTTCGGCGGCGGTGAGGGGCG
>TARA_R110001606_G_scaffold8303_4_pt1 | contig 17157 bp, 13 predicted proteins | sample TARA_R110001606 | Tara Oceans TARA_R110001606 (sample SAMEA4398315) | marine metagenome | biome: Polar Biome; feature: [SRF] surface water layer (ENVO:00010504); material: water (ENVO:00002006), including particulate matter (ENVO:01000060) such as... | depth 5 m | reverse complement strand
TCTTTGAAAAAATTCCATTGTTGAAGATTATTAAAATATTGTTCTTCGCCTTCATTTATTGTGTTTGCTTGAAAATAAGTAACGTTTGATTTTTCGGAATACCATTTATCATTGTATTTCACAGCTTTTATAATGTACGCATATGTTCTTGGAATTTCTTCGAGATACTCCTTGTCCTTAATATCATTTGGCGAAATGATTTTCACGTTTTTATCTTTCTTATTCTTCGTTAACTCTTTAAAATTTTGTACAGAAACTTGCTCAATAAAAAAAGCTACAAACTTTGTTTGGTCATCATTTAGTAATAATTGAAAAGGTGTATCAGAATTAGATAAAATGCTTTTTAAAAACTGTTCATCAAAATCTTTTCTTAAATATGTATTTGAAAGTAGATTTAATCTTTCTTTACTTAATTGCTTTTCTTTTTTTAATGTAGGACTGTTATTTGCAATTGTGTAAATAATATCGTTTAAAGCCTGAGACAATGCATTGTTAATTGTACAATTAATTGATTCATTGGTACACGCAAACTCAAATCCGGGATTATACCAGTCTCCAACATACGATTTGTCTACTAATATTGAATTTGAAATATTGTCAAATAATTGAACTTTGATTTCAGCATAACCAACATTATCCTTTTTGTATAAATCAATTTTTGAGAAATTAAGTACATATTGAAATTTATCGTTTTCAGAAATACTTTTTAAATTAGTTAAAGAACCATCACTCTTTTGGTCTTTTAGAATAATTAATAGATTTGGGAATTTTTCAAATAAACGATATGTTAAAAATTGCTCGGAAATGGAACTTGCATTTTTGAAGAAATCTATATTTATAGCAAAGTCTATTTCGCTTTTTATCATCTTTCGAATGTTTTCGGGTTGTGATAAAAAGTCTTCAGATTTAAGGTAGGATTCTGTTTCCGAAATATTGTTGTTTTTTACAATACTGTTGTTGTATTCCGTTACTTCTTTCTTGAATGATTTCTCATATTTTGTTTCATTTGGCGAAAGTATTAGAATTGTTGGTTCAAGTTTTTCCTGTGCAAAAGTTAAGATTGAGGCTGATAGAATTATTAAAGTAAATAATTGTTTTTTCATTTGCGTTTTGTTGGGTTCAGCTTGCTGGTAACGTGTTTGTGCTATGATTTGTTGCGTTGGTTTAAGCAACTAATTTAGTAAATAATTACCAACCAAGAAAGTCCGCGAGGATTTTCGTAAGTAGGCAAAAAGCTAGCAATAAATTATATACGGCTTGTTGTAAACTGGCTTTTATTCAATCGTACCTGTAAAAGTTTTTGATTCACTATATACTGTAATTCCAAAAAGATTCCATTTCAATATTCCTTCAGCAATATATGTTGTTTTTTCATTCGGTTTGTAATTATTTGTTTGAATCGCCTTCAATTCCCAATCGTATCCACTAACAAATCCAGTTAAAAAACTATTACTTTCAATTGGAATTAATTCGTTTTTTTCAACCGAATATTTTATCAGCATTTTTATGTCGAAAGTCAAATTATCTTCTAGTTTTACTTGTTTTATTTCTGAGTTGTTTTTTCGGTTATAATCTTCAGTTATTGAAATTCGGTTTGAATTTTTCTCAGAATCAGAAGCTGATATTATTTGAACAATTCCGATTACCATAATAAATATTGAGACACCTTTAAATTGTGGTTTAAAAATTCTTTTCCCTTTTGCGATAAATCCAACAATCAGATATAGAAAATAAATAACAATCATTCCATTTATTATTGACCAAATTAAATGTATCATAGTTTTTTAGCTTGTTTACAACGGGTTTGAGCATGAAAAGTTGCGGGTTTTGAAAATGCAATTTTCCGATGTTTAAATTTAATATATTTTTATTTTAGAAACATTCTATTTTACTGAATTAAGCAATTTTTTATATGCATTGTTGTAGCCAGTGCTTTTATTTATTTTCAATTCGGAAGAGTTTGTTATCTTCTGATAGTTCCAATATAAAGTTATCAGAATTATTTAATTCAATAGGTAATTTGTCCTTTAATATTGACGCAACAAATTGAATATTATTTTCACTGACAAACTGAGCTATTTTAACTAATTGATTATCGTGCATTAGTTCTTTCTTATCATTCAATAGAAAATCCATACTTGGTATTTCTTCATTTCTAGCAAAAAGAATGTAAGCTATGTCAAAACAAGAAATCTCTCCTTGTTTTTTACCTGAACTAAAATTTGTATTGAAGGCAGAAAATTTATATAATCGTTGTCCTTTTCTATTTGTTACTTTCTCATATTTTAATGCGTATTTCTCGTCATAAAGGTATTCCGAAACCGATGAGAAATATTTGTTGAATTTGTTTAATTGAGTTTTTACCTTTTCTTCAAATTCATCCGAAAACAATGCTTCGTCAATTTCTTTTAGTTCGCTGTTATAAGAGTTCAGATTGTCTTCAACTTCTTGAAGTTGTTGAATTGTATTCTCATATTCTCCTTTTATTCGGTATTTCTCAGTTAATTCACTAATCAAAAGTTCTAATTCTTCAAATGAATCGCTTTTAGCAATTAATTTAGATAATTTTGATTCTTGACTTAATAAGACATCTAATTGTTTATGTTTTTGCTCAAGTTTTTGCTCCAAATTAGGTAGTTCATTATTGATAAACTTTGCTTTTTCTGTAATCATTTGATTGTGGTAGTTTACCATATTTTCAAAAGATTTTTGTAATTCTCCTAATATGTCTGTTGCTTGATTATAAATTTGTTCAAGTTGTGGAAGGTCAATTTCTGACTTATGTGCTTCTAAATCATTTTTTGCCTCAATTATTAATTCCTTTCTAATATTTATTTTACTTATCTCGGAACTTAATTTGTTGATTTCATATTTGATTTCGTTTAATTTGTTCAAATCTGAATCAAAATTTTCGTTTAAGTTTAGCTTAGACTTTTTAACATTTAATTCCTCAATATCGTTTTCAATGAGAGATAGTGTAGTCTCATATGCTGATTTTGTTTGAAATTTCTCTAACCGTTTTTTGAAATTATCTTCTTGTCGTATATTTTGAAGTATTCCTTGTTTTTGATTTCCTTCATTAAATTCGCAACCTAGAAGATATAGATATAGCGTTTCATATTCGGCATCAGACGTAAATTTATCTAATGTTTTTAAGGTGTTATTAATACTTAAGTCCTTATAACGAATGTTATGCGAAATGATTTGTCGAAAACTTGGTTTTTCTGCTACTAAATTTGGAAAAAATAATTCTTTTAGTGCATTTTCAAATTCTTCATCTATATATTGTTGACCATTAATACGTCTAATAACTGTTTTCTGGGAACTCAGAAAATTGCGTTCTATTACAACTTCATTTTCTTCTTTTGAATTTAATGAATTTGATAGAGTAAGTACAACTAAAACTTCATTGTCAATTAGAAAGTTTTTTACTAGAGCATATACTTCTTTTGGGTTTTCAGGGTCTTGCCATACATTATTTTTGTTAGCTCCGAAACAGAAGTCAATTAGTTTTAAAACAGTTGTTTTCCCAATATTATTACCTGTAATACTCTCTTCACTTTCGTCTACAATTAAATTTATTCCATTGCGGAATGGAATCTCACGAATTACTGAGGAATTCTTATTATTTATTATTTGAAGTGATTTTAAGAACATAATTTTACTTCTCCTTTATTTAATTCAGCTATATTAATTATATAAAGCCAATCTAGGCATAAAATATAAACTGGAAATGACATTTTTTTATTTTTAGTTACGTTTTGATATAAATCAAGCATATCTAGTTTACCAAACTCTTGCAGAGTTTCTAAAACTAGTGAAGCATTAAAATATATGCTATTTTCAGGATGAATATTATCAGGTAGTAACATATTTGTAATTATTGGGGTTTTCAAAAATTTTGCATCTAATAAATGCGTCGACAACTAAAATGTCAATACACAATTCAATTTCGTCAATAGGTATATTGTTCAAATTTTTACTAATCAGAACTTTATTTTTGATGTTTTCTATAGTGTTAAAAAATATATCATCTTTGTTATCTGTTTTTTTTAGTTTTCTATACTCTTCTTTAATTGTTCTTAAAACAGAATAACTTTTATTAACGCCCAATAAATCAAATTCCTCATACTTTTCATCTACTTTTTTATAATAGATTCGAAATTCTTCAATTACTTCTCTGGCGTCATCAAGGTCATTAAATTGAATCTTTCTTTCTATTTCAAAACTATTAGAATTGTCGTCAACATGTGAATCATTCCATTTTTCAAGAGATAAGATATTTATTATAGTAGCTAAATTACTATCTAATTTTATGATGTCAATTTCTCCTCCTAATTCATCTTTTATGAATTCATACAGTTCTCTTTGACTTTTTATTTTTTCTGTGAGTATAAAATTTAAAATCGTCTTAATATCGAAGATATCATTCTTAGAGTCGAAAATTACCGAATGAGGGTTTGAAAATGTTTTAGTTCTCAAATCTGTTGCATCTATTGAAATAGAAATGAACTTAAAACTATAGCCAATATATTTTTTAAAAATATCTTTTGATAACGTGGATTCAATTTTTTGTTTTGTACAAGTAGCTGATACTTGGAAAATTATTTTGTTTTTATGGTCTATTAAATCAATAGCTTCAACATTTTGAGCATTACTATTTAAGTTAGCTAGTTCATAACCATATAATAAATTAAAAAAATGCAGGTAGAAGTTTTCTGAATGTAGATGAAGATTAAGGATATTTAATTTACCCTTTGTTTGAATTCGATGAGCAAGTGTGTGAATCTTTTCATCTATGTATTCAAAATATATACTTCTATTCATTCAGGTTAAAGTTTTGCTCAAAGATAATTATTAATTTTTGCTATTATTCAATTTTGTGTACTGTTTTTCCGCATTGGCTACTACTGCTAATATAAACAGATTTTTACAACAATTTTGATCAAAAGTTATAGTTTATACATACATATTTAGATAAACAACAACAGCCTACCAGAATTTGTTAAACAAAAAGAAGTAAATTATTTTTCAAAATATCGATCCCTTCAAAAAAATAAATTACACTTTTAGAATAGCTGATTCTTAATCCATTAAACTAAATACTATTTTATTATCTAGAAATAATCCCATTTCAGAAAATTAATCAACTACTTTTAACAAATAGTAATCAACTACCTAACTAAAAAAAATAAATGAAGAATCATCTCGTATTCGCCTTGCTTCTATGCTCTTTAGTAGCATTCTCACAAAAGCAGACAACAAACTCAGAAAAAGATTGGCTTGGAGAATTAAAAGTGGGAATCAGAACTCAAAAAGGGCAAAAACTCTACTGGGAAAATGGATTTACGGCAGACTTTACAAGTCCAAAAATAATGAACAACAAGGTTCATTTAGGCTTTAGCTATGTAACCACAAGACTAGGAAGCGCCATAGAATCTAATGCCATTAAACAAGACAATTATCTGTTGAACTTCGGATACTTTTTTCGCAATCAAAAAAGATTACAGCCTTTTACCCGCCTTAATACTGGTTTTTTTTATGCAGATTATGAGTCGGATATTTTTGAGGAACTTGATAATACCGCTTTACTTTTATCTATAGACGCCGGGGTATCGTACACCTTTAAAGCACCAATTACTTTGCATCTAAGTGCTGGTTATAATTTAACCGCAGGAACAGGTGCATCTGGGCCAGGAACTTTATACCCTGTATATTATCAAATGAGTATTTTTTACACCTTATTTAAAAAGAACTAAAATGAACACTAAAAATTTATATCGTAAACTGCTGGTTATTTGCGCATTATTTCTTGCTTCTTGCAATAGTAGCCCAGAAATTGACAATGCAACCATGTTAGATGGAGATTTAATCTTTGACGCATCTATTTACAATCCAGCACAATATTTAGTATCTGAAAATATCAGCAACCCAAGTACAATTCAGAAAAACACACCTGTTATTATGACAGTTCATGGGTACTCTGCTTCTACCTTTGAATGGGATGAATTTAGAACTTATGCCGCTATAAATGCAAATGTGCTCGTTTCACAAGTACTTTTGGGCGGTCATGGCAGAACTTATGAAGATTTTAAAAATTCGACCTGGAAAGATTGGCAAGATCCTATTATGGCAGAATATAGCGCATTACAAGCCAAAGGATATACCAATATTAGCTTTGCGGGCTCTTCAACAGCTTGTCCGTTAGTGCTAGATTTAATAAAACAAGGTGCAATTACTAATAATGGATTGAAAAATATCTTTTTAATTGACCCTATAGTAATTCCAGCAGATAAATTAATGACTTTAGTAGGGTTTGTAGGCCCGATGTTGGGGTATTTTGAAGCAACAAATACAGCAACAGAAGATCTTCATTATTATCATTTTAGACCTCAAGAAACCTTAAACGAATTATTAGATTTAATTGATCAGGTTCGTAAAGATTTGCAAAAAGGATATCAGTTGCCGGTTGGTACAAAAATGAAAGTCTATAAATCTATAAAAGATGAAACTGCAGATGCTGTGAGTGCCGTTTTAATCTACAAAGGATTAAAAAATAGTGACGGAACAACAATTGATGTAGAAATGATCGATTCTAATTTACATGTTTTTACCCGATTAGAGGGACGTGATAACGTTACACAAAAAGATCTAGATACTCAGAAACAAGTTTTTGATGACATTTTGTTAGTACTTGCGCAATAGCGCATTTATAGTATTGAAATACACAAATAAAAAAGAATAGCCTTTGTTTACAAAAAACAAAGGCTATTTATAATTTAAAAAAAAAGAATTACGCTGTAATTACAGGTTCTTTAACTTCTAAAATTTCAATATCAAAAACAAGCACTCTTCCTGCTAAAGGATGATTTCCATCAAGAATAATGCTGTCTTCTTTTACTTCTACCACCATTAAATTCATTTCTTGTCCATCAGGAGTTTTAGAAACTAACCCCATTCCTACTTTTGGCTCCATATCTTGTGGTAAATCTGCTTTACTAACTTCTTGGATAAGATCTGTAATTACGTCTCCATAAGCATTTTCTTTCGTAATTGTAAAGGATTTTTTTTCATTTACTTTCATATCTAGTAAACCTTTTTCAAAACCAGGTATTAAATTCCCATCGCCTAATGTAAATTCAATTGGGTCATTACCTTCTGTAGTATCAAAAATTTGACCATTCGTTAATTTTCCTGTGTAATGTACTTTTACAATACTGTTTGCTTTTACTATACTCATTTTTGTGATCTTTCATTTTGCAAAATATTTTTTGCATAATTTTTATGCATCCAACATTCTAACTTATATATAAGATAAGTTAACTCTAAAATCAAGCCAAAAAATAAAAAGTAGTACGTATTCTATCATTTTAAAAAAATCAATAAAAAAAAGAAACCACTTGTACAGAGTTCTGCGCCTTATATAGCTTTAAAATTTCTTTATATTAAGAAGAATCAAACGAATAAAAAATAAACGGTTCACAAAGGTGCAACTCTGTCAGTAAAACAAGTATATATGCTTTTTATATGCCATTTTGTATGTCGTGCTAGTCTCTTTTGGTTTCTTTATAGACATCTATATGCCCTTTTAACTCTCTTTTTAATTTTATAGAAGGCTGATAATTAATATGAAATTTTTCTATATTTCTTTTTACACTTAATGCTTCGGGCGTTGCCTCGGCAGTGCCTTTAAAACCCATTTTAAACTTACCAACATCACCTAAATCTACAATTTTACCCTCTTTTAAAAAAAAATCTAATTTAGTACCCAAGGCGATTAAAACTGCTTTTACATCTACACTATGCAGCGTGCATTCATTACTAATATAATCGCTTAATCTATCTAAATCTATAGTGCCGGTATTTACAGCTTGTAAAATATAGTTGTTTTTTTTATCGCCAATATTGTTGCTTCTTTTCGTAATTCTGTATCGTAATGCCATTTTTTTTAATTTTTATTTTGTACCTTGTTGTCCTCCTTATACGCTTGCTAATTGGCAAGTTACAAAAATACAATACACTTTTTTGAAAAATAATGTACAATAGTAAAAAATATATTGTACAACTTTTTATAAACTATTGTACACTATTTTAAAGAAACCTTAGCAGCAAACAAGTAAAAGCTTATAAGCTTTTCACTAACTGCTTATAAGCAAATGAGCAAAAGCTTATAGGCAAAAAAAAGAAAGCTTACTTTATTTCTATTCTTTGGCTATTTAAAAGGATAAAAAAGGTAGGCTGAACGAATTCTGTAGCATTGAATAATGATAAACCAAAAATCTTGCTACGGATACTTAACTGTTTTTTAATAATGCTTTACCTTCTCTACTTTTTTTTAAAAAAATCTTATAAAATGGACTCTTTTTAATCATTTTAAACGAGTAGGTTCTCTCCTATCTGTTTATCTTGAAAGAAGTTTAAAAACCATAACACCAAACTAGCCTGTTCTTTTTTAGGTTGATAAATCCGTTAGTATTGTTGATAAGTTACACAAATTGATTCAAAAGAATCCTCTAAAAACTCATTTAATTTGTATTTTTAACTTTAAAATTCTCACTTTATTTGCTAAGTAGGAATTCCATATTAAAACCGAAATACCTAAGAGATTTCGCTTAAAAAAGAAACACACTAATTTCAGTAGGTTCTAAACTTGCTAGAACTAAATTAAAATCAGGTTAAAACCAAACTTTAAGAAACTAAATAAAATACGATCAGAAAATGCCAACAAAAATTATAGATATTAATGAAGCTACTATAAAAAACTACGTAGAATCATTAAGACCAGAAGATTTAGAAATTAGAAAACAAGTAGATATTGGCTATGCCTATAAAGCAAATATTGTAAGCTTATATCAAATAAGACCTCAATGGGACAAGCCAGAAGAGAAACAACACATAGAATTTGCAAGAATTAAATATTTTAAGACAACCAAAATTTGGAAACTATATTGGATGCGTGCTAGCGGCAAATGGGAACTCTATGAACCTTTTTCAGAATCTACCCATTTAAGTGAAATTATAGAAGTTATTAAAAAAGATAAGCACCATTGCTTTTTTGGATAATTGTAAATTGAATGTTAAAAACGTATGCTATATTCTTATACAGAACTCTCTTTTATCTTTTAAAATAGCTACTTAAAAACAAATCCTTTTTTAAACTAGATAGATTAACATCCAAATATTAGCTGCAAAATATTGCTTCTGTATGCTGAGAAAAGCAACACAAAATAAAATACAATGAAAATACTGCACACAGCCGATTGGCATTTAGGACATCGATTACATGAGCGTTCTCAATTTGAGGAACAAAGCTTATTTTTAACTTGGATTGAAACCTATATTATAGACCAAAAGATTGATGTGCTTTTAATTTCTGGTGATGTTTTTGACACGGGCGCTCCGTCTAACCAAAGTTTAGAAATGTACTATAGTTTTTTAGTAAAACTAAATGGTACATCTTGTAAATCGATTATCATTACGGGCGGAAATCATGATTCTCCGGGTACTTTAAATGCACCAAAACACATTTTAGGTGCCTTGTCTATAAAAGTGGTTGGTAAAGCTACCGAGGAAATTAAAGATGAAGTTTTTGAAATTGAAATCAACAACGAAAAAGTAATTGTTGCTGCGGTTCCGTATTTGCGTGATGGCGATATTAGGCGCGCTGTGGCTGGTGAAACTTTTGATGAATTAACAGAGAAATATAAAAAGGCATTAATTAACCATTATGTGGCTGCTGCAGCGCAATGCAAATTGATAAACACAAGTAATGCGCCTGTTATTGCCATGGGACATTTGTTTGCCACTGGTGGAACCATTTCTGATAGCGAACAAAACATTTATGTAGGAACTTTAGGTCATATTGGTGCGGAAGATTTTCCTTCGTATTTTGATTATGTTGCTTTGGGGCATTTACACAGACCGCAAATTATTGGTAAAAACGACAAGGTTCGGTATTCTGGATCTCCAAATATTTTAAGTTTTAGTGAAATTAATTATGATAAAAAAGTACTTATTGTATCCGTAGAAAACAATGAAATTACAGCCATTAAAGACGGTGTCATTCCCAATTTTAGAGAATTTTATAAACTAACGGGCAATGTACAAGAATGCATCAATGCTTTTAAAACCATCACTTCTAATGTATATAATTTAACCCCTTGGGTAGAAATTGCGTTAAAAGAAGACAATACCGTAAACACAGACCATTTAAAGTCTGAAGCCGAAAAATATCCTTTTGAAATCTTAAAAATAGGATTAAAAAATCAGCGTAAAATTAAAGGAATTGAAGAGTTACTAGCAAACACAAAATCCATTAAAGAATTAGTACCTACGGAGGTTTTTAAACTAAAATGTGCAGAAATGGAATATGATTTAGAAAAAAGCCCCAAAGTTTGGGACGCTTTTAATGAAATTTTACAATCCGTTAAAAACCAATAAGGCAGCTTTCTATGAAAATTTTAAAGATCGAATTACAAAATATCAATTCCTTAAAATCAGACGCTCCTATTGTTATTGATTTTGAAAGCGAACAATTTAGAGATGTTGGTTTGTTTGCAATTACAGGTTCTACAGGAGCCGGAAAAACAACTATTTTAGATGCCATAACCATTGCGTTGTATCATAGCGTACCTCGTTTTAACGGTACAAAAGGCACCTTGGTAGATGTAGTGAGTCATAGTGCAAACGATGCTTTTAGTAGAGTTACTTTTGAAAACGATTCAACCATTTACGAAGCTTTTTGGGGAATTAGTATTGCTGATAAAAAAGGAAAAAAATACAAGAACGCTAAGGAAGAAGTCAGTTTAAAAAACTTAACTACGGATGAAATTCTAGCAAGCCAAAAACGGAATTTAATAACGAAAGTAATCAACGTAACCCAATTAGACTACAATCAGTTTTTAAGATCTGTACTATTGGCGCAAGGAGAATTTGCTTCCTTTTTAACAGCCAAAGGATCAGAAAAAGGGAAGTTGTTAGAACAAATTACAGGCGAACAGATTTATAAAAAAATTGGTCAAGGTGTTTTAGATCGGAAATCTGAAGAAGAAAAAAAACTAAAAGAAATTGAAGCTAAAATTAATGCTGATGATATTTTAACTGAGGATGCAAAAACCGAATTAATTCAAAGAGACAAAGCTTTAGATGCTGAAATTGTTCTGATTGAAGGAGAACTAAAAGCATGTTTAAAAATTGTAGATTGGTACGATAAGTATCAGAAAATTCTTGCTGAAACGGAACAACTAGAAGTAGAATCTAAAGAGATTCATGAATTAATTGAACAACATAAAGCTGAATTAAACTTCTTAGATTTAAACGAAAAAGCGGCACCTTTTAAAGAAATTCTTCAGGATTTAAAGAGAACATCCTTTGAAGTTACCGAAAAATCAAACCAATTAGAGGCATTAGAAAATCAATTAAAAGCACTAAAACCAGCAATTGAAAAATTAACGGAACTTGCCACTAAAGAAACAGAAGCCTTAGAAAATGCTGATAAAGATTTTATGAATTGGTTGCCTAAGTTTGATAAAATTACAAACCTAGATGGCAAAATAAAAAATGAAGTTGACAACAAACAAAAAACGGAAGTAGAGTTAGAAAAAAGAACCAAAGAAATTCAGTTTTTAAATGAAGAAGAAATCCATTTAAATACGATTTTAACCACTACGGCATCAGCAATTAAAATTGATGAAGCCTTTGTTTTAGAAAATAAATTTTTAAAAGAAGTAGACTTAGAAATATCCAATTGGACAAGCGAAATTGCTTCTTTAAAAAGTAAAAAGGATAGCTTAAAAGAAGCTATCGATTCTGTTATTCGTAAGAATGAAGAAATAGAGAAAACGAATAATAGATTAAAGGAAGGCCATAAAATTCTTGAAGCTGAAAATATTGAATTCAATAAAAAAGAAAAAGCGCTAAAGGAAGTTACTTCAGAATTATCTAAAAATAATTTATCAAATTTATTAGCAGAAAAAACAAAATTAGCTACGAAAGAAACAAACTGGAAACAGTTTAAACATTATTCTGAGCAACTCATTAAATTAAAAAAAGAACAAACCAATTTATTAGAAAATCAAAAAACATTTTCTTCTAAAACAGCAGATAATAAGATTCAAATTGCTGCCATAAAAAAAGAAATTGAAACACAAGAAAAAGCAGTTTCTGATGCTGAGATAATTTTAAATTTAGAAAAAAGTATTTCTAAATACGAAAGTGATCGTAAACATTTAGTAAAAGGAACACCTTGTGGTTTATGCGGTTCTAAAGAGCATCCTTTTACAGAACATTTAGTTTCAATTGGCGTTTCTAAATCTGAATTAGAATGGCAACAAAGAAAAGAAAAATTACAATTATTGAATGTATCTAAAACAGAATTAGAGAATAATGATCTTGTTTTAAATACTGAAATAAAAATTTTAATTAACAGGGATACTACTATAAATGAAGCGGTAAAAGCGTTAGAAGTAAGTGCCAATCAATTAGAAATTAATTGCGAATTAACAAATGCTACTGAAATTGAAACAGCATTTAAAAATATAAACGAACAAATTACAGCATTAGATAAACGTATAAATATAGCCCAAGAATTACAAGAAAATAAAAACAAATTAGAAGAAAAACTAAAAAAACAAAGTCTATATTTAAATCAAATTCAAACAGGTGTTGCCACACTTACAGAAAAGAATAAAAATGCAACTACAGAAATTGAAGAAAAGAATAAATTAATAGCCAATTTAAAAACTATTATCGATCAATTAGAAACTAGTTTAAAAACAAAACTGACAAGGTTTAATTTTGAATTACCTTCTATAGAAAACAGTCATTTATTTATTGAAAACATAAAAGCTTCTATTCTGAACTTCAATAAAAAAGAGAAGAATTTAGATCAACTAAAAGCAACTATTAAACTAACCGAATCGAAGTTAGAAAACACTAAAAAGCAACAAGAAATACAACTTAAAACTCAAAAAGAGAATTTAATTTCCATTAAAAACGCTGATATAGAAATTGAATTGCTAAAAAAAGAGCGTGTAACTATTTTACCATTAGCTATTTCTGTAGAAAACAAAAGAGAAAGTTTACAAACTATTAAAAATGATTTCTCTAAAAAACTTGAAGCCACTAAAAAACAGCAACAAGAACTTTTAGATTTAAAAAATAAACAAGAAGCGTTAAAAATTGAAAATAATAAAGTACAAGAGGTTTTAAAAGAGAAATTAAAGACATTAGAAACAACTTTTAATTCTCAGTTAAAAAACAGCCATTTCACTTTAAAAGAAGATGTAGAAAAAGCATTATTAACAGAAGCACAACAAACTGAATTCATTAAAAATAAGAAGTTTATTGAAGATAAACAACTTCGTTTAAAAACATTACAAGAATCTAATTTTAAAGCAAAAGTTGCCCTAAATGATTCTAAAAAATTCACAATTACAGACGATGAAAATAAGTTAGTTTTAACGAGTTTAAAAACTAAAAATAATACCGTTTTAACTGAAAAAGGTAAAATAGTAGAGGCTTTTAGAAAAGACAAAGAAATACGAGATCGAAATAAGGAAGTTTATAAAAAAATAGACGCACAAACAGCAATTTGCCTTGTTTGGAAAGAGCTTTTTAAAATTATTGGAAACTCTAAAGACGCGTTTAATGTCTATGTGCAACGTTTAACTTTAAAACATTTATTAGATCTTGCCAATGTGCATTTATACCAATTAAATAAGCGCTATTCTTTAAAAATAGAAGACAACTACAAGCCAAAAGAAGAGCTAAATTTTAATTTAATAGACCATTATCAAACAGATCAAGAGCGTTTGGTAGATACTTCTAGTGGTGGAGAAAAGTTTATCATTAGTTTGGCTTTGGCCTTAGGATTGTCTGATTTAGCAAGTAAAAACGTAAAAATAGATTCCCTTTTTATTGATGAAGGTTTTGGTACCTTAGACAGTAATACGCTTGAAACCGTAATTTCTACGCTAGAAACCTTGCAATCACAAGGTAAAATAATCGGAATTATCTCTCACGTGGAAAACTTAAAGGAACGCATCACTACCCAAATAAAAATTACTAAAAAAAGTAACGGTGTTAGTGCAGTTGCTATCCAATCATAAAGCATCTTAAATGAATTAATATCAAAAAGCTCAAGTTAAAACTTACGTTTTTTGTGTGGTAACATTCTAGATTCCCTATGAATTAAAAAAACTATGAAAGAAAAATTTATCATTCTCATTATTATTTTGTACTCATTTACCTTTACTTCTTGTGATCAAGAAGATACTGAACCTTCGTGTGTTTCTGTGGATAAGGTAGATAAAACATTTCCCGCTAAAAGCTTAATAGTAAATGAAGCGAATACAATAGAATTTGAAATTTTTAATGAATGTGATGGTAATTATACCATTTTTGATTATAAAATTTCTGGAGATATAAAAAATATAAGAATAGAAGGCTTGACAATAAATAAACTGATTACCTCTAAAAAATTAGTGTTTAAAGTAATTGTTTTCCCAATAACTACTGGTTATGAAACCATAGGTTTTTTTATTAGAACTGATGTAGGCCAAATGGCAGTTTCAGTTGGTATCGATGTAAAGTATTAATTGAATTTTATATATAAAAAAAAGCTCAAGTGTAACACTCGAGCTTTTTAGGGTATACAATTGAAAAACACATCGCAATGCGAAGTGAATTTTACAACCTATTTAATAAATCTGTTTTTTTATTTTCAAATTCTTCTACAGAAAGAATTCCTTTGTCTTTTAAACCTGCTAATTTTTCTATTTTACTGAAAATCCCTTCTTCAAAAGCGCTATCATTAGTGTAGTTATCTGGCTGCATTGGAGCTTGCATCATAGGTGCAATTGGCGCTTCTACTATATTTTCTACAACATTGTTTTGTATGTCATTATTTTGGACAGGTGCCGCGTTCTGCATTCCATTTCCTCCAGAAATAATTGGCAAAGAGTTTAAATTTACCGTACCATATTGACTTGTAAAAGTAACGGAATAATTACCACCTTGTTGCTGCCCTACTCCACCAATGTTGTTATCTAGCGTATCAAACACAGTAACTTTTCCGTTTTGCTGAATTGCCAAACGACGGATAGTATTAAAAATAGCATAACTCGTTCCGTTTTGACTACCTGTAGAATTAGGAAAACCTAAATTTCCCCACCAATGACCCGCTGGAGACGTAGAACCATCTGCATTTTGTATTTTAGGTAAAGGTTTGTATTGTATTGCTCCTTGATGAATTAGGTTTGATAATTCTACGCAAAGACCGTTTACAGTAGATTTTAGATTATTGTTAAACATATCGCCCACCATCGTCATTCCTCCTTGCATCCATTGACCACCACCACCTAATTCTGGGATGTTAAATTGTGCCATTGATCCGTTACTGCTCATAAGTCTTTGCGTTAAATCTGTTACCGCGTTCACACTTATTCCGTAACGATTTGCTACGTTCGTTATATTCTGAAAACTAGCATCTGTGAAAATTGCATTCATATTTTTTCTTTTTATTTTGTTAAATATACTTGTTTAACAATTTTGCTGTAAAGGTAGCCTTTAGCAACATCAATAGTCTTTTTTTAGTTATAAGTTTTGATCATTTTACTCATAATTATTTATTAAAATATTCTATAAACTCTTTGAGCTTTTTAAGTTAGAATTTCAGTTCTAGTACTTATTATTAACAAATGATCTCGAGAACTATTTAACAAATAAAAAGCCCAAGAAAAATCTTGGGCTTTTAGTTTTATGATTATTTTAGATTATGCTCTAAAATTAATTTTACGCATACGTAAGCTTACCGGAGTAACTTCTAAATACTCATCAGCTTTAATATACTCCATACATTCTTCTAAAGAAAAATCTGTTTTAGGAGCAATTTTCATTGCATCATCTGTACCTGTTTTACGCATGTTCGTTAATTGCTTTCCTTTGATTAAGTTTACACCCATATCAGAATCTTTGCTATTTTCACCAACTACTTGGCCAACATAGATTTCTTCGTTAATATCAATAAAGAAACGACCTCTATCTTGCAATCTATCAATTGCATAAGCAGTTGCTTTACCAGCTGCAGAAGATACAATTGCCCCTTTAATATCTTCAGAAAATTCACCTTTATAAGGTCCGTATTCAGAGAATCTATGGTTAATAATTGCTGTTCCTGCTGTAGCTGTTAAAATTTTATTACGTAAACCAATTAAACCTCTAGAAGGAATTGTAAACTCTAAATGTTGTAAATCTCCTTTTGGCTCCATTACTAACATATCTCCTTTACGCAACGAAACTAAGTTAATAGCTCTAGACGCAACATCTTCTGGCACATCTATCGATAACGTTTCGTATGGTTCACACTTAACGCCATCAATTTCTTTTAGAATTACTTGTGGTCTACCCACTTGTAATTCATATCCTTCTCTACGCATAGTTTCAATTAATACAGATAAATGTAAAATTCCACGTCCGTAAACATTAAATTTATCTTCACTATCTGTAGTTTCAACTTTTAATGCAAGGTTTTTTTCTAATTCTTTAAACAATCTGTCACGTAAATGACGAGATGTTACAAATTTACCTTCTTTACCAAAGAAAGGAGAATTATTAATTGTAAACAACATACTCATCGTAGGTTGATCAATTTCTGTTCTTGGCAATGCTTCTGGGTTTTCTAAATCGGCAATTGTATCACCAATTTCAAATCCATCAAGACCTGTTATAGCACAAATATCTCCACAAGGTACTTTTTCAACTTGAAGTTTACCCATTCCTTCGAATACGTGTAACTCTTTAATTCTTACTTTTTTAGTAGAACCATCAGCTTTACATAACATATAATCTTTACCAACTTCTAAATCTCCACGAAAAACACGTCCGATAGCAATTCTACCTGTAAAAGCAGAAAAATCTAAAGAAGTAATTTGCATTTGTGGCGTACCTTCATTGTACTTAGTTTCTGGAATAGATTCTAAAACAGCATCTAATAAAGGAATAATGTTATCCGTTTGATTTCTCCAATCTGTACTCATCCAATTGTTCTTTGCAGAACCATAGATTGTAGCAAAATCTAATTGCTCTTCAGTTGCTTCTAAAGCGAACATTAAATCGAAAACTTTTTCGTGCACGATATCAGGAGTACAGTTTTCTTTG
>TARA_R110001606_G_scaffold11410_4_pt1 | contig 17180 bp, 26 predicted proteins | sample TARA_R110001606 | Tara Oceans TARA_R110001606 (sample SAMEA4398315) | marine metagenome | biome: Polar Biome; feature: [SRF] surface water layer (ENVO:00010504); material: water (ENVO:00002006), including particulate matter (ENVO:01000060) such as... | depth 5 m | reverse complement strand
AGTAGTGGGCAGAGCTCTCCCGCACCCAAACAGCAGACGGATGGTTCTTGTGGGTTGACTTATACAAGCCAAACTTGTCAGCCCAATAGTTGCCATCAAGCTCTCTGTGAGCTGTAGACAAAAGCTGGGCAGTCTCGAGGATCATCTTGACGCAATGTTTGTCGCAGTGCATCTCAGCAGCCCTAACAGGACTGTGATCTAAATAAAAGATATTCATGCCATTTCCTTTCTCAGCACGGTTATTATACTTACCCTGTGCGGGTAAGTAAATCATCATTTTTAGGCCAAGGCTCTTTCTTCAACGACACCTTAATCTTTTCTTTGGATCTTGCTTTCACAGACACATCTTGAGAACTGCGCAGCTGAAGCCTGTCGTGCCTTGTCAACTCTTTTTTCTTGACAGACTTCATTTCTCGAACAATCCTTTAAATGTTTTTTTGAAGCCATTGACTATTGATAGCTCGTCTTTTTCGAAGTCTTCTGGATCCTCGAAAGCAGCATCCTCAACAACATAGTCGACTGGCATGGGTTTGTCGTCAGTCAGCTTGCAAGACTCGTGATAAAGAATGTAGGTTACTTGGTGGCGTTTGAGGTTATACTTCTCAACAAGCTCTCTGACAGTCATGTGCTTTTTGGCTTCCCGAACAGCAATTATCAAGTCATCTTCATATCTATTGCTCATGGCTTATTCAGAGCCTTTCCCATTGATGGTGCTGCCCACTGAGTGGGGGTCAAGAAAGGTTCTGCCCACGGATGCACCGCAACAACAGCTTCAACCATTAGCTTGAAAACTTGTTGATATTCACCTTGAGCTCTTGGGCTGAGGCGTGACTTGGCCATCTCACTCAATGTGCGCAAGTTAAACTTGGCGACAATGTTTGTGTAGATGTTGGTTGGCAGGATGCCACGTGCATCTTCTGCGGGAACAAACTTACGGAGCTTTTGATATGCGTCGGCAATATCAGTCATTGCTTTGTCATATTCTTCCAGAGCCTCTGCATGTTGTTCAATGCGCTCTGGAACGTAATAGCTGAAGCCAAACATGTCAACTGTGCGCTGAGATTGTTGGGCGTATGAGGCTTGGCGTGTCCGAACGAACTGATGGGTGAACCCACGGCTGACGTCACGGATGTTGAATGTGTAGTCAATGAATTCCCAAGACGAGCGGATTGTCTGGAGCATGTAGTCCAGCTCCTCCTGCTTCTTTGTTTCAGGCCAGTCGGCAATTTTGCCATAGGCGTCCTCATCGTCCATAAGCCTTGTGTTCTTGGTGAACAACAGCAGGTCCACAGCGTCAGAGGTATAATTTACGAGTTCCACTTTCATTGATTTTCTCCTTTCTGAGAGTGCATCCATCGGGCGTAGTCAGACTTTCCCCGAATGAATTCTTCGACAACTTTGATGTCATCGACCACATCGTCCAGCAAGATCTGTCGCCATGTTGCGAACCTGCCAACTGAATAGATGTTGTGTTGGGTGGTCATTTGGAAAATGAATTCTTTCCGCAGACGCTCATCGATCGGACGGATCTTGCCGTACTCTTGAGTCGATGAGGTGATGTTGGTTATCTTCCTAGGCCTGAACCCGAAGTCATCCATCAGGATGCTCATAATGTGGGGTGCTGGTTTTGAGTCTATTGGCATAGCAGCCTCACAGATCACGACATTTCCAATCACTGAAACTCTGTAGTGTGGGACTGTCGGGTCTGGGTAATAAATGGTCTGGTATATATCACAGTCAGGCTGATCAATGGTTGCGCGGATTGTGTATATTTTCTGCTTGGGAAACTCTGGGATCTCGTCCCAACCGACGATCTTCATCAACACTGGCATTGGTATGGTCGATATGATTGGTCCGGAAGTATTGGCAATTGAGTACTCGGATAAGCTCATGTTGTAAGATATTTCTGCGCCCATTGACATGTCCCTGATCAGGTGCCATGGGGCAATGTAGCGTGATGCTGCGGAGAGGTTGTTGATAGAACGGCTCATGATTGAGCCTGTGACCTTTTGGGAATACATGTTGCTCAAGAACAGGTTTGGCTCGGTGGTGATCTTGCCGTCGTACTTGATTGCCTTGGTCACGTGCACCTTCTTGAAAGGGATGCCGCAAGCTGTGCCAGCCTTGTCGCTGCGGAAGCGCAACAGTGCACCATGGTTGTTGGGCAGGGAGCCTTGGGCCTCAAACACAGTTGGGCTCATCCCCCTCAACATATTAGCTGCTAGCAAACCTGCCAGACCTGCTCCATAAATAGCTACCATTATTCCTCCAACATTTTTCTCAGCTTGCGTTCGGCTCTCTTCGCCGCTGCATGGGTTGTTATTGCCTGTGGCACGGATTGTTCAATCGGGAATATACAGGCTTCGAGCGCAACGAGCAAGAGGTGAATCTCCTGCTCGTTGAGTTTTGGCTTATAGCAATCTTTGCAAGTCATATCAGCTCAATGCGTCCTTTTTTCAGGTCGTGGGCAACATCTTCTCTGACGCCACCTTTGTTGCTCCAGCCAGCAGCGTTGGCAACCAGATCTTCGTAGCTGCCACCAGAGATGTAAAGGCTATATGTCTTGTGGGCACGAGTGCCTTCCTTGCGAGGATTGTCAAGCTCAATCACGCGGATTGTCTTGCCAGCGAATGCACCACGAGCCTTGGTTGGCTTGGTTGCGTTGTCTTTGGAAGGAGCCACTCCTTTGACAAGGTTCCATGGGGTGATGCCGAGTGGTGTCATTCCTGGGAGCGCAGCAACCTGTGGGGTTGGCTTCTTGAGGGAAGCATAAGTGACGTGCAGGTCATCAATCGCAGTCATGTAACGACGAGCAGCAGTCTTGTTGTCAGAGAATTTCTTGACAGGCTTAGGGGAGACTTCGTTGAAAGCGTCCACAAGGATCTTGCCTGTGATGTTGCGGTCAGCCAGCAGCTCTTCAGCAGAGGTGAAGAGGATCGCACCGTTGCCTTGCGACCGTGCAAGCTCAGGAGTTGCATAGGCTTTGACGACGAGGCTCTTGATGTTCAGGGCGAAGGTTGGGTTCATGTCATTTCCTTTCTCAGTTGACAATCGTAGTATCGCTGATGTTGCAGGAGAAGGCAACAATAAAATTCAATTTTGACCATAATAATTTTTCTCTCAATGTTTCCAATGCTTTACTCATAGCTGATAGTGCATCAAATTGCGAGGCCGAACTATGAAAAGGTTCTCTTTGGCTCTGGTCAATGCCACATACCACACTCTATTCTCTTCGTCGGTGTGTGAGTTCTCCCAGCTGAGACGCCCCATGTCGGTGGTCAATACCACATTGTCAGCCTCACCACCTTTGGACTGGTGGATTGTTGAGATTGATATCCTTGGCTTGTCTGAAAACTTCTCTCCATTGCGTAGGCAAGACCGCAAGTATTCCCTTTCATCTGGTGCGATGCCTTTCAGGATAGTCATCCAATCTAGGTTCTTTGCCTCGTCTGGCAGTCCCAGATCATTGAGGTCATAAGACTCTTTTTTAGGCAGCTCAACTGTGAAAGAGAAAAACTTGATAATGTTTTTGGCTTCATGCAAAGTCAGGGGCTTGCCAGACCGCAACCTTTGCCAACTCAAGATTGCCTTGGTCTCTTCGTTGTCTAAAGAGTGCTTGCCATTCAGCAGGTATGCATAGCCTTGTTGCCTTGCGGATTGTTTGAACCTGTTGAGCAGGTACTTGCTGCGGCTGAGACACATCCACGTCCCATGCCCAGAGAAGTCAGCTTGTTGCTCGTCTGCCACCCACTCAACGGAACCTTGTTGTTGGCGTGGTGACCATGGCTTGTCGTACCTGCTCTTGATTCGGCCGACAACCTCTAACGCAAGATTGTGCACAGACTTGGGGATGCGGTAGCTTTGGGGCAGCACTATCCGCTCTCCCTTCAAAGACAGGAATTTGGAAACATCTGCCCCTGCCCAACCAAAGATGGCTTGGTCGTCGTCTCCTGCGATGTAGACTTCTGAGGCTTGGCTGCTGGCTAAGATTGCCATACGGTATTGCAATGAGCTCAAGTCTTGCGCCTCGTCGAATATGCAGATGTCAACTGGCAGTGCTGAATTGTATTGCTCCAACATGTCAGTGAAGTCTAATAAGCCATTGTCCTCTTTATATACGCGCATGGCAGAATCATATTGCCGCACCGCATGCAGAGTCAGGTCATTGATCTTAGAGAGTTGATGTTGTTTGTCGACTGTGCGTAGGCCAACTCTGGCCAGAGACTCAACTCTTGAGCATTTGTCCCCCAAGCCATCACCAGTGTGAATGCCAAGATCTTCATCATATATGCCTTTAAACTCTATGCCCATGGCCTTGCCAAATTTGCGATAGTGGTTATTGGTCATTACCTCATCTCGCTGCAATCCTAGTTCTTTGAAGGCCAAAGAGTGCAGTGTCCGGAAGTATGGGAACCTTCCTTCATCGAAGCCAAACTGATCCATTGCACGCTCTGCAGCTTCGTGGGCTGCTTTGCGTGTGAATGCTAGGTAGGCAATGCGCTCTGGGGGAATGCCGCGTTTGAGTGCGTCCTCAACTATTCCCAGCAGCTTCGTCGTCTTCCCCGTTCCTGGAGGTCCTAGGATGATCTGGACTTTCCTCATGATATTCTATTCCTTTCTCAAAGAGCTCTGTGAAGCATGAGTCACAGTCGACTGTTGTGCGCAATGCCAGTTGGTGGAGGTGCCATTTTCTGTAAACCTTGCCACGTGTGTATTGACCGCAAAAATCACAAGCAACAGCCTCTGCATAGTGGTATGCTTCTGGTCTGGGTTGCAGGTTCCTTTCAAGGATCTCCGCAAACTTGGCCTTGGCTAATTTATTCTTTTCCAGAAGCATCTTCTCCCCCTAAAACTTTCTTGGCTGTCATGTAAACTACGAAAAGCTCTTTTGTCAACTCAGCAAGCCTCTCCTTCAGCTCTCGGTTCTCGTCGCAGACTCTTTCATATTCATGCCTATGTATCAATTTCAGATCCTCCAAATTCCACTTTGTCATATCAGAATTCCTCAGTCACACTGCTTGGTATTGCCAAGTCATCGTCGTCTTGATAAAAGTCTGGAGCAGGAACAGACCAAACTTTCACTGGCTTAGACTTGATTCGGAATGCTTTGCGGTCACCACCCACAGTCCTAAGCCAAGACCAGACTTGGTGCTGGGATGGATATCGGAACCTCCTAGCCTCAAGATAAATAAATAGGTCTTCTGATCGGAAGTAAACCTTTCCATCGTCAATGTCGTGCCATGGCTTGCCATTCATGATCTCGTCTCTTTGACGAGCTTGGACTTTGCCAGTCAGGAAGCTGTCGAGCATCTTTTCAAATTGGCCTTGGGGTGATGCATCGTCTGGGTCTAAGATCACTTCAACACTGGTCAGCAGCTCATTGATGCGCTGTTCCCAACGCTGTCCTGGCATTGTGCTCGGACACTTGTTGAGCTTTTCAACACACAGCTTTTGCAGTTGGCGTTGATCAAGAAGCTGCTGAGTCGTGACTTCTATGCGCTCACCACCGATCTCGATGTACCATCGCACGGATTGCCTGTTTTCGGTTTCGTACTTGGTGATGGCATCTATCTCTATGGCTTGACCGCCACCAATTCCACCAATGCCAAACTCTCGCTTCATGCACTTGGACTTCTCGCAATAGTTGCAAATTGGAGATTGCTTGCAAGTGTAGGCATAATCTTTTTTGCTGACAGACTTGATCAGGCCATTGACTTCACCAGAGGGCAGGGGTTCGCTCATGCTTTCGTAGTTGAACCTCATCAGATCTTCTTGCCAATCGTCGGGGTTCTTCTTGCGATAATAAACGCCCACATTGAACAAAGAAATGTTTCGTCCACCTTCTGGGAAACCCATTGTCATTATGTGTTGAAGGCATGGTGGACCATCCTCAAACTTGTTCGTCAAGTCAGGCTTAAAATTATCCAAAGCCTCATAGGTGGTTCGCTTCTTCTCCGCAAGATCTAAAAACTTTTTCAGGTTGAGCTTTTTGCCTTCATGGATTGCATGCCGCTCAGACTTGTCGCCATCCCAATAACACAGGTTGATCCAGTTGCCACGATCACGTTCGTTTGCGCGACCTATTTGCTTGGGGAAAACTTCAGCGCCACCGTACCCTAGCCCAGCTGCAAACTCATTGAGCTTGGCGACCATGTCAATGGCTGCTATGGCAGGCTCGCAAAACAAATACAAATGTGCGCCACCAGACTTCGACCTGCACAGCACCAATGGGGTGGAGCGTATCTTTTCTTCCAGTGCCTCTAAACTCTCGTTGAGCTTTACGTCACCTCGGATGTCAATGTCAATCACCCCAAAATTGCATGAGTTGTTCTCTCGCAACATGATGATGCCTAGGATGTAGTCGCCACCATTCAGGTGTGACTCAAAATTGGCTTGGGTGGCTGGCTCGCTTATGGTCAATGCACGGCCCGACATCTTGCCGTCTGCTTCTGTCTTCTGAACTCGATATTGTCCATGAGCGTGTTCGTAACCACGGAACAGCTTCATGAATCTTTTTGTGTCCTGCATCTTCTTCCTTTCTGACTCGTCGGCAAGCTGCCTTTGTGGTGCAGCTTGCCTAACAACCAGTCGGTTGTTTTAGAACGGCACCTCGTCCTGCTTGACAGTGCCTGTTGGCTTCAGGACACCAATTGCGACCTGTTGCTTGAAGTCGCGCGCATCCAAGTAAATAGCAGTGCCATTGGGATTGTTTTTCAAGATGCCGCCAGACTTGGCGTCAAACTTCATCTTCACATTCCAACCAAACCAAGAGCCTTGATCATTTTCTTCTGGGACTGTGGACAGCGTGTAGGCGTTCCAGAACATCGCAGGATTGATTGTGCCTCCACCTTGTGGGTGAGGAATCTGCAGGCGGTTGATCATTGAGTTCCATTGGCGTGCACGCTTCAACTGAGACTTGCTCATTGAAAGCATTGCTGGGGAATAGTTTCCATCATCCTCAACAACATACACAAAATATTCGCCTGTGGGAACAATCTCATTGCCTTCGTCGGTGAGATATTCACCGCGACTGCCACGAGTGCAATTGTCCAAGCATGAGCTGTCTGGGCCATGGTCGGCAACCAAGCCACCACGATCCGCTTTCCACTCGATGTGGGCACGACGATAACTAATCGGAACCACCGTTATGCCACTCTCACCATCATAGACTTCATTAGAAACATTGTCATAGATGTGGCCAGCCTCAGCACCATCAACATATGCGCCATCACGCTTGTTGATCTGCGGGGACATTTGTTGCAGGATGGACAGGCGTGGGATCATCATGTCGTCTTTGGACATTCCGTCGCTGGCTGATCCTGCATCCTCTAGCAACATGTCCATGACAGACAAGGGCACGATGTTGCTTTCTTCTTTCAGTGCTACTTCTTTTTTCTTCGCCATTAGATTATCTCCTGATGTTGGCTGCACGACCTGTGTAAACTCTGAACAGGTCTAGGGGGATGTCTTTGCCTTCGCTCAAACGCTCTTTGATAAAGCTGTTGAGTGAGGACGGGTGGACACCAATCGCACGCTTGTAATAAAGTTGACGTTCACGCAGCTCTTCTGTGAAGGCATTGCATTCGTCATCTTCATTGCGCCCAAACTGGACCTCAACATTGCTCTTGATTAAGTCAGCAGCACCATTGCCGCGCAACCACTCAAAGCATTGTTGTTGCCGTATCGCAAGCTCGTCTTGGGTGTCACCTTTGGCACGTGCGATTGCACCTGCGCTCGGGACTGAGCCTGTGATAACATCTTTGATCTCCACCTTGGCACCATTGGTGAGGGTGAATTCTTTGATGTTCAGTTCTTGCATCAAATCAGGCAAGTCTTGTTCGGCGATTGCTTTTAGATCCAGCTTTCTGTTCTTCAACAGCATCTCAAGATTATCACACTCAGCTTGAATGTTGAACATCTTTTGAGCCATGTCAGAAATTGCACCTAATTCATTGGACGCAGGTGCCACGTCCTCCAGCAGATCTACTTGCTCTTTCATGTTAAGCCTTTCTCATTTCGAGGGCAACAGGCATATACCAACCTTTACGGCGATCCCTGTCTCCCTCCTCAAAATTGCGCTCCCAACGTAGGATGCGCACGACTGGTGACATTTCTGATGCGATCATGCAGCACACCATCACAGCAATAGGGTCACCACCTCCTGGCCACAGGATGTAATCCTCTGCCCCGAAATCTTTCATAATACGACGAGCTTTTTGGATGGATGGTCCTGGGACAAACTGTGGCTTGTCCTCGGGCTCAAACACAATCTCCAACGCACCATAACGTGATGCGTCACTCAAGTCAGGAGTCCATCCAAACTTGTTTTCTCTAGGTCGATTGACGACGTAAACTTTAGGCATAGAGTGTCCTTTCTCAGTGAGCCCTAACTATGCCTGCAAAGAATCCAAAAGAAAACAAGAAAATTTCAAATAAAGCTCTCGTTGTGCGAAAAAGAAAAATTGTTGTTTTATAACAACAGCGTTCCCAACGAACCCAATGTTTTCGGCGCAGTTGTTTTCTGACCCGTCCTTTTCTACTTTACTATAAGGGAATATTTCAGGTTATTTTTTTGTTGTTCAAAATCAGCAAAAGACTGGGAACGTGGGTTACGAATCTTGCAAGCCATTGGAAACAAATAACAATAGTGGTTTCCAGAGTAGTGTTTTGGTTGGGGTTGAGAACCCAGAGACTGGGAACCTTCTGCAAGTGTTTGGAAACATTGGGAATCTTTTTTGTTGCCTTATTCGTGGACTTCAGGCATAGTACAATTAAGAAATGAGAAAGGAACTGAGATGACTTATCAAGAAACTTTTATTAAAGAGCTCAAGGAAGATTATGGGTTCGCATTTGATTGTGCTGAGCTGGACGATAAAATTGATGACGCTCTGCGTGTTGAAGATTTTGATACAGCGGATGCGATTCAAGAGAAATTAAATGCGGCACAAAATAAATATTATGAACTTCAGGATCGTTCTGATGCGATGTTGAAAAAGATCAAAAAAGATTTTCACGGAGATTACGACCTCGTCGCAACCATGATCGAAGACAATGCTGCGGAGACTTGGATTGACAATGGTGGCACAGACGAAATCTCTGAGATTGTTCGCAATGCATTCATTTGGCATATAATTGCTTTGAGCTATGACACTGCTGCTTCACTTCATTCTGACCTTTGAGAAAGGAACTGCTTATGTTTAATCGCAACGACAAGATCATCATTCGTGATGAGGATTGTTTTTACTTCGGTCGCAAGGCCACAGTTGTTTGTGCCACCGATTGGGCTGGCGTCTGGAATGTTCGTCTTGGTCCTGAAGATGCTGGGCAGGCTTCTGGATTGTTCATCGCAATGAACCAAAAGCACATGGAGTTGTCCCAATGAGTGGGGCAACAGCCGCTGAGTTCGCCAAGTGGACATCCATGGCGAAGAAGTGCACCGACGATGAGTTGGCTTTTGTCATTCAAGATTGTCGTGAAGCTGGGGAAGCAATGCGTGGTTGGAATCCTGAAAAGGAAAACTATTACGCCGACCAGCGTATGACTTACTCGGATGAGATGCGTCGTCGTCAAAAGCGTGATCCTTTCGCTTTCGCTAAGTTCTTCAACAATGGAGTTTTCGTTGGCAAACTTAACACCTGAACAACAGCGTCAAGAGATCTTGCGTCAACAGCAAGAGGTTAGGAGGCAGCTGCGAATAATGCACGCTGTCCATGATGCTAATCTTTTTCTGGCCAGAGCTGTTGCTTTTGTTAACAAAAAAGAGTAGCGTGTTTTCATTCATACTACTTTCTCCCCAACTCCCCTCCATCTGGCTAGGTTTCGCACTGCAAAGATGGAGGGTTTCTTTTTGCCCAAAGATCAGCGATAGTTGGCTCAGTTATTTTCCAGTTGACCACTGCAAGCAAGGTTGAAAGGCTAAAGAAAATGAGCAAAGAGAAGAAAAAATTAGGCCGTCCTCCCAAGCCCAAGGAGCCGAAGACCATAGTGCAGAGGCCAATAAACAATGGCCCACCAGTTAAGCCAGAGGCATGGGACGGCAAATTCAAGTCAGTTGAGCCAATGGCCAAACAAAAGGCTTCTCGTGGTCGACAAAACAAATACAAGTGGAACCACAACGCAACAATCAACTGGATCATGGGCCAAGCTGACCCTGTCGGGTTCCTTTCGGCTGTCATGTCTGGCAAAGAGATGTTCCCTGTTTACGTTAAGGATGCAGACGGTCTGGCCACAAAGGCTGGAGCCATAGCTGCTGACCCAGAGTTGCGTGTCATGGCGGCAAAGACTCTCCTCGGCAAATGCGTACCAGACCTGAAGGCTGTGGAGGTCAAAGCCCAGATTGAAGAGCGCAAAGTATTAGACATCAGCAGACTTTCCGGAGACGACCTAAATGCAATTGAAAGAGTTCTTGAGCACGCTATCACTGACAGAGATCCGAGCGGAGAAGATGAAGAGGTCTTTGAAGGAGTTTACCAAGAGCTCATGGCCGACGATTGAGCCAGGATCTGACTTCAATGACAACTGGCACCTCGATGCAATCTCTGAGCACCTGCAGGCTGTTGTTGAGGGTGACATCAAGCGTCTGATCATCAACATCCCTCCGAGACACATGAAGTCCATCTCAGTCGCGGTCACGATGCCAGCTTGGACTTGGACGTTCGCTCCTGCAAAGAAATTCCTTTACGCTTCTTATGCTTCCGGACTCTCGATTCGAGACAGCGTCAAGTGTCGAAGGTTGATTGACAGCCCATGGTACAAAACTCATTTTGGAGAGTCTTTCCGATTGACTGGTGACCAGAACCAGAAGCAGCGGTTCGAGAATGACCGCACTGGCCAAAGGATCGCAACCTCGGTGGATGGTGCATTGACTGGGGAGGGTGGCGACATAATCGTGATTGACGACCCACACAATGTTCGGGAGGCAGATTCCTCAGCCGTCCGAGAGGGTGTTCTGGAATGGTGGGACCAAGCCATGCAGTCAAGGTTCAACGATCCCAAGACTGGTGCATTCGTCGTGATCATGCAAAGAGTGCACGAGGGAGACTTGACAGGACACATACTGGCCAATGAGATGGACAATGAGTGGGACCATCTTTGCTTGCCAGCCCGATACGAGGTTGGCCACCCGACTGCAACAAGATCAAGTCTCGGGTTCACAGACCCACGCACCAAAGAAGGAGAGTTGCTTTGGCCAAACCGAATTGATGACAAGACTTTGTCCGATCTTGAAAGAAGCCTCGGGACATATGCCTCAGCAGGACAGCTGCAACAAAGGCCAGCCCCGAAAGGTGGCGGCATCTTGAAGTCAGAGTGGTGGGTTCCATGGGAGAGCAAAGAGCTCCCAGAGATTGAATATGTCTTGCAGTCTTGGGACACAGCCTTCAGCGTCAAAGAGAAATCATCTTATTCTGCGCGCACAACGTGGGGTGTTTTCCGACACAGAGGGGCAATGTGCGCAATCGTCCTTGAGGCTTGGTGGGATCGTGTTACTTACCCAGAGCTGCGCAAGATCGCTCAAGAGTCGTATGAAGAGTACGACCCAGACGCTGTGTTGATCGAGAAGAAGGCTTCTGGCCAGAGTTTGCTGCAAGACCTACGCATGGCTGGCATCCCCGTAATTGAGTATTCTCCAGACAGAGATAAGCAAGCTCGTGCCCATGCAAGCTCCGCATTATTGGAGGATGGAAGAATTTACTTTCCAAAAGACAAGAAGTGGGCTAAAAATTTAATTGATATCTGTGCTGCATTCCCAGCGGTTGAGAATGACGACATAGTTGACACGTGCACGCAAGCGTGGTTGAGATTGCGCAAAGGCTGGTTTGTCACCCATTCAGGTGACTATGAAGATGAAGACGAGCCAATGAGGAAAAGGTTGACGATGTATGGCTGAACCTGTTATTCCATTCGCAGAAGGCTCTCCCCCTGATGAGCTGCAAGTTGAGACTTTGCCTGATGGTGATGTGTTGATTGGTGATCCTATCTTGGACGCCATCGAAGATTCAGACAGCAACTTCGACATAAACTTGGCTGAGGATCTTGATGAGAGAGAGGCTTCCCGCAAGGCTGGCATACTCACAGGATATTTCGAGAACGATGAGCAGGCTCGTTCTGAATGGAAAGAACGCTACAAGCAAGGTCTGATGACACTCGACCCAGAAGGTGGCATGGACGAGAACGAAGAAGAGCGAGCTGTTCGTGGTCTCAGCACAGTCGTTCATCCGTTGATCGCAGAAGCTGCCACCCAGTTCAACGCCAAAGCCATCGCAGAGCTTTATCCAGCTGGCGGTCCAGTCAAGACCACCATCATCGGCGAACCAAACGAAGAGACAGAGAACCAAGCACGTCGCGTCAAAGAATTCATGAACTACCAGATCATGGAGCAGATGCCAGAATACTTCCCAGACCTTGACCAGATGTTATTTCACCTGCCATTGGTTGGCCAGACGTTCAAGAAAGTTTGGTGGGATGCAAACTTGGACCGCCAATGCAGCCAGTTTGTCAAAGCTGAAGACTTTGTTGTTGCACCAGAGAGCAAAGATCTTTACACCTCCCCACGCTACACCCACATCATCAAGATGCCAAAAAACGACTACAACAGATATGTCGCGGCTGGTTGGTACCTCCCGACAGAATACACTGGTGATGGGACTGATGACGATGATGGGTTCACAAGCCAGCGGATCGAAGGCATAGACAAAAACGACGACTCTGACGATGATGTTATGACTCTTTTGGAGATGCATTGTTATGAGGCTTTTGAGGGCATCGACGGGATTGAGGACGAAGAGTCTGAGAATCTGGTCATGTTGCCTTACGTCATCACCATTGACTATGACTCTGAGAAGATCGTCGCCATCCGCAGGAACTGGGACGAAGACGACGAGGACAAAAAGCGCAGAGATTGGTTCGTCAGCTATAAGTTCTTGCCTGGATTAGGATTTTACGGTTTCGGCTTGTATCACATGATCGGCGGTTTGGGCAGAGCAGCCACAGGCTCTTTGCGTGCACTTCTTGACTCCGCAGCCTTTGCGAATATGCAAGGTGGCTTCAAGCTGAAGGGCAGAGTCAGCGGTGGAGACATCGACATCAATCCTGGAGAGTTCGTTGATCTGGACGCTACGGTTGATGATGTCAACAAAGCAATCATGCCATTGCCGTTCAAAGAACCAAGCCAGTCGTTATTCAACCTACTCGGATTCATCGTGCAGGCTGGCCAAAGGTTCGCTTCGACTTCTGACCTCAATGTTGGGGACGTCAACCCGAATGCACCTGTTGGGTCAACTGTCGCCCTGATTGAGCAAGGCTCCAAGTCATTCAGCGCAATCCACAAGCGTCTGCACTATGCCCAAGGCCAAGAGTTCAAGCTGCTAGCCAAGCTGAATGCAGAACACCTAGAAGAGTCTTTTCAGTTTTCGGTTGCTGGCTCCAGCGAGACAATCTTTGCGGCTGACTTCGACGATCGTGTTGACATCGTCCCAGTTTCTGACCCCAACATCTTCAGCACTGCCCAGAGGATCGCTCAGGCCCAAGCAATCTTGCAGATGGCTCAGTCAGCTCCGCAGCTGCATGATCTTTATGAAGCCTACAAGCGAATGTATGAGGCAATCAGGATTCCTAACATTGACGAGATCTTGAAGAAGCCAGAAGAGGCTCCGAGGACAGACCCAATCGACGAGAACATGTCAATCATGTATGGCAAGCCAATCAAGGCTTTCCCAGAGCAAGATCACGAAGCCCACATTGCGGTGCACATCCAATTCATGCAAGATCCTTCATTGGCTGGCAACCCAGCAGCCAAGACCATGCAACCTATATTGATTGCGCATGTTGCCGAGCACGTTGCGTTGTTGTATCGTCAGCGCATGGAGGCCAGCATCAACATGCCGCTGCCACCATTGCCGAATCTCAGAGACCCAAAGTTCGCCATGAAAGATATCGATCCAGAGATGGACATGTTAATATCTCAGCGTGCTGCTCAGGTTGTGGCAGCAGCTCCGCAGATGCAACCGATCAAGGCTCTGCAAGCTGCAGGCCAACAAGGCGGTCAACAGAATCCTCTGCAATATGCTCAACAGCTCGCACAGCTGGAGGCTCAAGCTCTTCAACAACGCACTCAATCCGAGATTGCCGCAGATCAGGCCAAGGCCAAGTCAGACATCGAGATCGATCAGGCCAAGGCTCGCCAGAACATGCAGATACAAGCTGCCAAGGTTCAAGCAGAGCTGGAAGGCAAGGTTCAAAAGCTCCAAGCAGAGCTTCAGATAGAACGAGAAAAGAATGCAGCCAAAATTCAGATGGAGGCTATGAAGAGTGGACTTTAAAGGCAACATACTGCCCATGGGTCCAATTGACCCAACCAAGTTCTCTGGCCAAACAGCTGTCGCAGGAGCACCTCCCAATGCGGTTTCTCCTCCCAGTCCCGCAGCACCTGCGGCAGACCCAATGATGGAATATTTGAAAAACAAGGTCGAAGAGATCCGAGCAAGAGCCCAAGGACCAAACATGGGTGCGCTGGAGTCTTTCATGTCCGGAATGCCGAAAGGATCCCAAGGTGGCGTATAATGTTTAAAAACATTTTAGATATTGCTGAGCAACGAGGACTTGTCTCTCGATTGCCAGATGCTAATTCATATTTGAATGGACCAGTTAGGCCAGAGACATTCTCTCGCCAGAGCAGCTTCATTGATCCTCAAAGCTATCTGGTAGCCAACACTAGCGAACAGTTCCCAGAGACACCTGGTGGCCTTCCCCCAACACAAACACAATCCGCTGTTCAAAGTGTCGGAAACAGCACCTCAAATTTGGTTGACGATCTGAAAGCTGGAACTGTCGATCTTGAAAGTGGCAGTGCACTAACAGGCGTATTCAGAGAAGGCATGATGGACGCGAACAATCTGCCAACTTACAGCAGCATAAGAACAGCCATCGATGCAGGGCAGCTCGGCAAACCAGTCAACATTGGTGCTAGGCCAGATTACCGCAGCTACAACATAGCAGCTCTTGACTCAGAAGGTTATGGCGCAAAGTCACCAGACGAGTCTTTTGAGCCAGAAGGTTATGTTGCTGGAAAATTTTATGCTGCTCGTGATTATCTTGGCGGTGGTGCGGAGATGAATGAGGTTGATGGCAAGGGTGCTTACGAAGCCATGACTGGGCGGGAATACAAAGACAGCTATCTTGGCGACTTGATGGGATTTGATGGAAACTTTGGGATTGATAACCCTAGAAACATATCTTCTTCTGGCCCAACAGTTGGTGGTCCATCATTCACAGAACGCTTTTCAAACCAGTTCAACTCTACAACGCCTAGCGGCAATATGGATCTTGGTGGCAATGATGGGCCACCTCCAGCATCATTCTCAGAAGCTCGCAGTCGTGCAGACACTGCATTCGGAGGGATGGGCAGGGATGCTAGCGGCAATACGGATGGCTTGGGATTATTCGAGACTTTGACAGGCAAAGAATTCAGAGACACCAAGCTAGGTCAATTCATGGGATACAAGTCCAATGATGATGATAGCAGCGACTCGGACAACTCCAGAGTCATCTGCACAGAGCTTTATAAGCAAGGCAAGCTGGACATGGATCTTTATCGGATGGACATCGTGTACACAGCCAAGAGACTTTCCCCCATCACAGTTCGTGGTTACCACCATTGGGCAGTGCCGATGGTCGTGCGCATGCGGTCTTCCGCAGCTCTGAGCAACCTTTTCGAATACCTAACAGTGGCCAGAGCCAAAGAGATAGCTCGCATTGTCAAGCCTGAAGAGCACAAACGCACACTCTCAGGATTCCTAATCAAGAATGTGGGTGAGGCAATCTGCTTTGCCATAGGCCTGTTTGTCGAGCAAAAAGACTGGTCTGTCCTTTATAATGGAGAAACTAACAATGGATGATATCGGTGTAATGTCCGACTTAGAGCTCATGCAGGCTTTCCTGCGAGCCAACACTGACATGCAAGCAGAGGCTCCCCCAGAGCTGGCAATGCGCGTCAAAGAGATTATTGATGGTGATGCACTCAGCGACATGGAGCGTATGAATCTTGAGGCCATGGTCTCCGCAATGCCTTCCGAAGCTGCCACCGGAATGGCCGCAGACCAACAGATGTTCGATGGGATCCGCGCTCAACAAGAAGCTGACTTTGCAGAGCGGTCACGCATGGGGCCATCAGGCTCTGGTTCAACCAGCGACATCGAGGCACAACAATACCGTGACAGTCTTGTTCGCCCACGTCTTCGGCCCAGCGGTTCTGGTTCAACCAGTGATATTGAGATGCAACAATACCGCAACAGCCTTGTTCGCCCACAACTTCGACCCAAAGGCTCTGGCTCCACAAGCGACATCGAGGCCCAGCAATATAGAAAAATGATGGAATAGGAGCTGACCATGGCTGAAGTCAACGTAGAAAACATGGAAGAAAATGCAGAGCTCTTCAAAGAGAAGATGGGATTTGCGCACAATGAGTCTGGCTTGGACATGAGCGACGACCAGCTTGTGAACTTCCTTTTGCTTTGCCACCAGATGCAATATGGCATGATGGATGAGGAATACGAAGAAGATGATGAAGAGTACGAGGATGGCGACGTAAAAGTCAAAGTCATGAAGCTGGGTGGCGGTGACGTCCATGACATGATGAACAAGATCCTCGGAGGCCACTAGTGCCCGTCCGCAAGGTCAAAGGAGGCTATCGCTGGGGCAAGTCTGGCAAAGTCTACAAGACCAAGGCTGAGGCTGAAAAACAAGGTCGCGCAATCAGAGCTGCTGGTTATAAAGGGAAAAAGTAATGGCAAAAAAGAAAAAAGGTTTGTACGACAACATTCACGAAAAGCGCAAGCGGATAAAAGCTGGCTCTGGCGAAAAGATGCGTAAAAAGGGTGCCAAGGGTGCTCCAGCCAAAGGCACATTCGCCAAGATCGCAGCCTCTGAGAAGAAGAAGAAGAAGAAGAAGAAGAAGAAGGGCAAGAAGTAATGGCCAAAGGTGTTAAGCACTATTTCAAGGACGGCAGAGAGCACAAAGGTGCCACCCACAAGGATGCCAAAGGAAGAGTGATGTCTGGCAAGACGCACACCTCCAACAGCAAATTTTTGGTCCACATGAAAGATCTTTCAGCTACTGCTAAGAAAAAGGCCAGAGGGTGAGTGGTACATGTGTTTGCGTTGTTGTTATATATCGGCCTTGCTGA
>TARA_R110001606_G_scaffold397011_1_pt1 | contig 17189 bp, 17 predicted proteins | sample TARA_R110001606 | Tara Oceans TARA_R110001606 (sample SAMEA4398315) | marine metagenome | biome: Polar Biome; feature: [SRF] surface water layer (ENVO:00010504); material: water (ENVO:00002006), including particulate matter (ENVO:01000060) such as... | depth 5 m | reverse complement strand
TATCCGGCGCCGCATTCGTTCCCCGCGCTAATGGTGAAAAGCCCGATGAATGTCAAGAAAAAGCCTTCGTAGCTCCGAAGGCGGCAAATGCTGTTTCGTTTACCACTATTTAACCATGTTTTTGCATGGTCACGGGGAAACAGGGACAGTTGCGATGAATCAGGATCAGAATCTATTTGTGCAGGCCGAAATGCTGAACTTGCTTGATGATCTGCCGGCAGAATTGGCGGTTCATCATCCGCTGCAATTTCTTATGCATCTGGACCATGTCCGGCAAAAAGCGATGCAGCACAGACTATTGGCGCTCCGCGACCTCAGCTGTGCGCTGGAAAGTGCATTGCAACCAGCCATGCAGAATGGCGGTGCCAGAACCATCGCGCGCTCTTATCTAGAAGCGATGCGTGCGACGCTCGACATTGAAGAGATGAACCCGGCGATGACCGAGGCGCTGATGGCCAATGTCGCGCTTCGTCTCGGCGGACAGGCTTAGCGACGGGGATAGTGGATGCGTTCCTAACTTCGCTTTTTGCCTTGGCCGTCGCTGAATTTGGCGACCGGCCACAGATATTATGTGCCGCTTTGGCAATCAGATATGGCCGTGTGTCCCCGATCATCCTGGGCCTCGGTCTCGCCACTCTCTGCAATTGCGTGGTTTCGGCCATCGCCGGCGCAGCGGTTCACCAGTGGATCAGCGAAGATGCGCTGCAGCTTTTCTATGCCTTGTCACTGATATTTGCCGGCTTTGGCATGGTGGCATGGCGCCGTCCGGTCGACTTGCTGGAAAAATGGAAGTTCGGGCCGTTCTGGACTTCGTTTCTCGGCCTTTTCATTCTGCAACTGGGCGACAAGGGACAATTTGTTCTGATGGCCACCGCCGCGCGAACCGACATGGCGGCTTTTGCAGCAGCCGGAGGATGGATCGGGGTGATGATTGCCTGCGTGCCCGCCATATTGTTCCACCGGCAATTGGCCGAGCATGTCCCGATGGCACCCGTCCGCTATGCAGGCGGCGTCGGCTTTCTTATAGTCGGCGCGATTCTGGCACTTGGCGCATGGGGCATATTCTGACGCCGTTCCGGCAATGCTGTTCGGATTGCTAGATCGATATTATCAATCTTAGATAGCAAAACTTCCGGTTATATCGGGCCGTCAATATATTCTAATCTCCTTTTCATAGACTGATGAATCCGAAAAGGAGAATGATTATGACCACAGGCGACAATGCAAAAAAGGCGGTAGCCGAAGCGCTGAACGGAATATTGGCGGACAGTTTTGCTCTCTATCTCAAGACCAAAAACTTCCACTGGCACGTTTCCGGTCCGCATTTCCGCGACTATCACCTTATGTTCGACGAGCATGCGGCACAGATACTCGGCACTACAGACCTGATTGCCGAACGTGTTCGTAAAAACGGACATCGTACGCTTACCTCCATCGGCGATATCGCCAAGCGGCAGACTATTGCCGACAATGACGATGCCAAGGTTGCGGCGGCGGATATGCTGGATGAATTGCGTTCGGATAATCTGAAGCTTGTCGAAACGCTCCGCGAAGCCAAGGAACTGGCGGGAGAGGCCGGTGACAATGCTACCGACGGCCTGCTCGACGACTGGACCGACCAGGCCGAAGAACGCGCTTGGTTTCTGCTCGAGATCGCGCAGAAAGATTAAGCAAAAGCAGCTATTATCTGCCTACCCGAACAGATAACGCCAGTTAAACCACATTTCCGCCGCTTGCTTACTTATGTAAACAGGCGGCGGAAGTTTTTCTGGCCAATATCGGAACATTTCTGTTGCGGAATCATCACAGATGTAACCAAAATTTGGATTTTCGTCTCAAGAAAACCCCATAAATTCAACGTTTTGTCAATTGGCGCCAAAAATTTTGCAAATTTCGCTTTGATTCATATGGCGAAAACAAGCACAGTAATGGCAGGGGTCTATTCTGACTAAATATTGCAAGGGGCATTCTTCGATGAACAGGAATTTCGGACATTCAAGCAGATCGGTACTTTTGCGGACTGCTGCAGCGGGGGTGATTGCCACGCTCGCACTCGCAACACCGGCACAGGCCATTGTGCCGAATGACAATTACACGCCGGCAGATATCAGCGACCCGGCAGATAGCGTGAACGGCGTTGGCCAGTTTTTTCGCAATGACGGTTTTGTCTGCACCGGTACGCTGATTAACCCACGGACCGTTCTGTTCGCGGCGCACTGTGTGAATGACCTGCCGGAAAGCGCCTATGATACCAATGGTGCGATCCAGTCCGCTTTCTCGTTTAACGGTAATTCTCTTCCCGGTTTCATCGACTGGCTCGACAATGGTTTTGCTTCCAACCCAGATCTGTTCGTCTATAATATCAGCCAGATTGCCTATCATCCTGATTCCGTAGCCCGTGCCGAAGGTGCTGGTTTTCTCGAAGGTGATATTGCCTTGGCTACGCTTTCGGATCCGGCTGCCAATATCCCGACATGGGCTCTGCTGTTCTCGCCGCTTCCCGATCCCGGTGCGATTGATGACGTCGATGGCACTGGCTATCATGTGAAAATTACCGGCTATGGCCGCACCGGCAGCGGTACCGCCGGCGATAATTTGGGCATTGACTGGCGCCGCAAATCTGCTGAAAATATGCTCGGCGCCCTGACCAGTTTCGATGACAGAAACACGTTCCTGTTCGGTGATCCATTTGGCGATTTGCCACAGGTGCTTTACCGGCTCGACTTTGACGATCCCAACAAGACCAACCCATTCGACTTTAATCTTTACAAAGATGAGCCTCTCGAAGTCGAAGGCACGACGGCTGGTGGCGACTCTGGCGGTCCGTTGATCCTTGATGCGGCAAACAACGATCTGTCGACCGAAGATCTGCAGATCGGTGTCCTGTCCGGCGGCTCCCGTTTCTTTGGCGAGCAGGTTTTCAGTTCCTACGGCACAGAGAGCTTTTACCAACCTCTGTTCCTCTTCGCCGACTATATAGCAGCGAATAATCCCTATCGTTATGTCAGCGCAAAAGCGGGCGACGGCGACTGGGAAGATGCGACTCACTGGCAGACCGACCTCGATCCGGCCTATCGCATCATTGATGAAAACGGCAACGTGGTAAATGGCTTCCCTGATACGCAATCGGGCGGCGTCACGCAGTCCACACCGCAATTTGGTGAAGTCTGTTTCGACCTTGAGGGCGATAATGTCGGAGACGAATGTCTCGATCTGGCAACCGGCACCCCAACGCCGCCAGCCCGTCCTGCGCCCACGCCAGCGCCAACACCGGCACCAACATCTTCCATCGGTGTTGCACAGATTCCCAACGCACAGGCAGCCACAGTTGGTGATGACGTGCAGGTTGCTGCGGTTTCCGCGCAATCGGCAGGATCGCCTCAGCTGATCGCCAATGCCGCCATTCGCGGCGACGGCATGATCGTTGAAAATGTCGCTATCAGCGGCGGTGCAACGCTGGTCGAGGATATTGCCATCAGCGGCGGCGCGACTCCAGTTGGTGACATTGCCATCAGTGGCGGCGCAACGCCTGTTGCAATCGCCGCCAATGGCGGACCAGAGGGTGCGGAAGAAACTCCGCAGGCGGAAGGTGATCCGTTCCCAGCTGCGACCCTCGATAATGGCCTTGCTGGAGCAACCGATTTTGTTCCCGATAATATCGATGCAGACGTGGCGGGCGGCGTAAAGGCGCGCTATTTCGAAGTGACATTGGATCAGGCGGGCACGACCTCGTTGAACAGCGATGTGACAATTGATCGCCTCAATGTTGGAGGCTCAGCCGGATTGATGATCAATGCCGGATCTAGTCTTTCTGCCTTGATCGACGTCAACCAGACCGCTGGCCGGATCGCAGTCGATGGAACCTTGAGTAGTGTTGGTGACTATTCGCTGTTTTCCGGATTGCTCTCGGGTTCGGGTACCATCAATGCACCCTTCCTGACCAACATCGCGGGCGGTATTGCCCCCGGTTCGGTCGGCACGATCGGTACATTGACCGTGAACGGTAACGTCATCCTATCATCCGGTTCCACCCTGATGATTGATATTGGTGCATCCGGAGATTCGGATCTTCTGGCAGTCAGTGATGAAGCCAATGTAGGCGGTACAGTGGTGTTCTCGCCGATCGACGGTTTCCAGACGGCAACCCCGAGCACCTATCGTATCGTAACGGCAGCTGGCGGCGTGACCGACCAGTTTGATGGCGCCGCACAGATATCTGCAATCCTGCTTTCGGACTTCAGCTATAGTGCAAATGCCGTTGATGTAACCATCAGCGCTCAGAGCTATCAGAATGTTGTCGATGCCGGGAACCCGGTCCAGACCAGCTTTGCCAGCCTTATGGATAACAACCGCGGTAACGCAGCTGTTTCAGGCCTGTTCACCTTCCTGGACTTTACCGATGCCGGTACCATCCAGGCCACTTTTGACAGCTGGGCTCCGACAACGGAATCAACTGTTCAGGCCATGGGTCAAGCGTTCCTCGGTAACGTTTCCGATTTCTACCAAAACAGAATCAGCCTCGGTGACCGGTCTTCGAATGGCGGCACTGTCGCTGTGATCGGTCGTCCGATGCAATTGGCGGCCACGTCACTGGGTGGGATTGCGATGAATGGCGCTAGCGCCCTGAGTGATGCAGCTGCAAATGCAGATGATACCGAAGTCCGTTCCGGCAATGTCAACGAGGACATGGCCGTTTATCTCGCGGGTGGTTTTGTGAATGGCGATGGCGGTTCCATGCCACTCGCCAATCCTGCGGCGGGCTCTGACGGAGAAGACGAGTTTGACGGCTTCTTCATCGCCGGTGGTCTCGAATATTATCTCGACGAATCATCCTTCATCGGGATCTCGGCTTATTATTCGGATGTTGATGCGACGGCTGCCTTGGGCAATTCGGCGCAATCAACAGCGATCATGGGTTCGATCTACGGCCGGAAAGATCTCTCCGGCGGTCTTATCCTGGACGGTCGAGCCACGCTGGGTACCTATAATGCTGAGACACTGCGTACCGTGTCTCTTGGTGCGCAAACGTTCAATCTGACGACTGACGATGACAGCATGGTATATGCCGCTGAACTCGGCCTGTCGAAAGAGATTGAAATGTTCGATGTGATCGCGGCTCCCGGTATTCGGGCTCGTGCAGCGAAGATCAACTTCAGCAATGTGGACGAACAGGGCGGCGGACCGGCTTTGACGATCATTCGTCCCGATTATGACAGCATCCAGGGATTGGCCGGTATCGAGTTCAAATCCAAGCCGGGCCGGAAATTACAGATGCGCGCGTCTATGAATTATGTCCACGAATTCGAGGATAACCCGAATAGCTTCGGTGCGAATTTCGTTGGTGGAAATGGTGCGGTAGCTCCATTCGCGCTGGCCGGAAGGGACAAGAACTGGGGCGAAGTCGGTGTTGGCTTGCGTTACAATATGGGCAATGTCTCGTTTGACCTCTCCGCCGATTCAACGGTTGGCCGGTCGGATGTTTCCAGCCAGGTATATTCGGGCGCGATCAGCTTCCGCTTTTAACGGCGCAAAGACTTAATAAAGCCCGCCGGAGAAATCCGGCGGGCTTTTCTGTGCCCGGATGATCAGAAGGTCTTATGTGGCCTTCGCAGCGCAAAAAAATGGCGGGTCAAAGCCCGCCATTTTCACTAAATTTGATGTGGTGTAAGCCGTTATTTTGCGACCAGATTAACCGCAGCAGTCTTGCCGCGTTGGTCCACTTCCAGTTCAAACTCCAGCTTGTCGCCTTCTTCCAGCCCGCGCATACCGGCGCGCTCTACGGCTGAAATATGGACAAATGCATCAGGCTGGCCGTCATCACGTTGAATGAAGCCGAAGCCTTTGCTGCCGTTGAAAAATTTCACGGTACCCGTGGCTTTTTCCCCGGTTAGTTCCCGGCGAGGGGCACCGCCGCCACCGCGATCTTCGCGAGGTGAGCCTCCGCCATCCGGAACCTCGATGAGGTCGCCTTCGATCTGAATGTCAGAAGCGGAAACTTTCCCGCCGCGGTCAACCAGCGAAAAGCGCAAAGTCTGGCCTTCCGCGAGGCCTTTCAGACCGGCGCGTTCCACTTGACTGATATGAACAAAAACATCTTCGCCGCCACCGTCTTGCACGATGAAGCCAAAGCCTTTTTGCGCATTGAAAAATTTTACGGTTCCGGTGCTTTCACCGACAACCTGATCCGGCATTCCGCCGCTCCGTCTGGCGCCACCGGAATCACTGTCCGGACGCGTGTATCTTTCTACGGGCGGACCGTTATCACCTTGATATCCATCGAAGTTTTCGTCACCGAAGCCGTCGCGCTCGTCCCGGCCTCTACCTCGCCGGTTTCTGTCAAAACCCATTCTTAAATCGTCACTTTCAATTCGCCCTATCTAGTAATACCAATGTCGCAGCGGACGATCTCCGGAGCATTGTTTTGCGCGAATCCTATTACCGCACGGGCCCTCCATATAGAAAAATGGGGGAATAAGCGAATGAATTCGGTGTTTTGGTAGCTGCCGGAGCAAAACTGATGTTCAAGCGAGCCTGTTTAGAAAAGCCAGGTTTTCGGATCGGCAATCGGTTCATGTTTCTGCGCTTTCAGCAACGCGACCACAGAGCGGACCAATATCCAGACCGCGAGGGCCAGAAGAATCGGAATGCCGATCAATATGAATGACAGAATCACACCGATAATCCCGACCACCAACCCGATGACAAATGTCATGACATGAAATTGCAAATGGCTTTCTTCCCAGGTTCCGGCGACCTCGTCTTTCCATATCAGGGCAAAGACGAAGCCGACCAAACCGGTGATACCGACAAAAAATCCGGCGATATAGAGGAGCGAGATTATCGTTGCCTTGTTCAGATCGAAGCCGGGAGCCACCGGTTCAGGTATTTTCTGTGTCATATTGTCAAACCCCTATCTTATCCCCGCATTTTCGATGCGTATCGAAGCTCAAACTAAACTTGCTGTTTGAACCGGCCTGCGGCACATAGCATATTCAATGATGCGCTGCTGTCAATTTTCGCAGCCGGAGGTTCGGCCCGGGTTCAAAACCAGAAGCCCGATTAAGGTGTCATGCCGGTACCATGGTTGAGAAAATGAAGTTGGCTGAGAGATAAATTAGACAGGCAAATATTAATGGCAGTTTTTTTTCATGAAGAAGATATTCCGGCTGGCGTGCTAGATGCTGGCGCCGTTGCTGTGGACACGGAGACCATGGGACTCCAGACCCCCCGTGATCGCCTGTGCCTGCTCCAGATATCTGATGGCGGGGGTGACGAGCATCTTATCCGTTTTGGCCCCGATAGTGATTATTCTGCTCCCAATCTCCGGGCGATATTGTCCGACCCCGACCGGTTGAAACTTTATCATTTCGCGCGCTTTGACCTTGCTGCCATCGAACATTATATGGGCGTGATGGCAGAGCCGGTATTCTGCACGAAAATCGCCTCGCGACTCATCCGGACCTATACCGATCGCCATGGACTGAAGGAACTTGTCCGCGAGCTTCTCAGTCAGGATATTTCGAAGCAGCAGCAATCGAGTGACTGGGGCAATCCTGTACTGAGCGACGCCCAGCGGGAATATGCCGCATCCGATGTTCGCTTTTTACATAGGTTGAAGGATGAGCTGGAGATTAGGCTTGAACGGGAGGGTAGAACCGCTCTCGCACAGGCCTGCTTTGATTTTCTGCCGGACCGTGCGAGACTGGACCTGGCTGGCTGGCCGGAAACAGATATTTTCGCACATGCCTGAACGGCCAATATTCTTGCCCGGTTGTTGCGACAATGACCCTGGGGTGATGGTGTAGCCATGGTGTCCACCGTCAACCCTGTCCGCACGAAGCGCCAGGAATTTGCCGCTCCCAATGGTTCGCATGACCGAAACGTAAAATTGCTGCGTTTCATTCTTCCTGTGGGAGTTGGACTATTGGGCGCGATGCTCGCTCTGGCTCCGTTTACGACAAGCGGCGAACTGAGTTTCGTGCTGGACAAGAATAGCGTTGATGTCGCCAAGGAACGCATGCGGGTGACCGAGGCGCTCTATCGGGGCGAGGACAGCGAAGGCCGGCCATTTTCATTAAAAGCGGGCTCCGCCGTGCAGAAGAGCTCGACTGAAGCAGTTGTCGAGTTGAAGGATCTTTCTGCCCGGATATTGCTGAAGGAAGGCCCTGCCCAGATACGTGCCAGCGAAGGCAGCTATGATATGGATCAGGAAAATGTCCGCGTGCCGGGTCCGGTGCAAGTCGAAGCGGCTAGCGGCTACCGCCTTTCTACCAGCAACGTCACCGTCGATCTTAAGCAGCGTACGCTGCAAAGCCAAGGCACGGTGGAAGGACGGACCAATATCGGAACTTTTGGAGCAGACCGGCTCGAAGCGGATTTGGCTGAGCGCACTGTAAGCCTTGATGGCAATGCGCGTTTGCGGATCGAACAAAATGGACTAAGAAGACCCTAGATGAAATTAAACCCTTTTCTTTCCCCGTCCGCTGGCACGTTTGCCCTTGCGTCGGCATTTTTTCTATTCGCGGGTTCGGCCCCTGCGCAGGTTTTCGGAAGCCATGACAGCAATGCGCCGGTGAATTTCAACGCGGGGCGGATCGAGGTTCAGGATCGTGCCGACCGTGTTGTCCTGTCGGGTGCGGTTCGTGTCGAGCAGGCCGGACTGACGCTCAACGCAGCGCGCATGACGGTGGCCTATCGCAGCACCGGGGGAATCGAGATTGACCGGATCGACGCGTCAGGCGGCGTCACCATTCGCAAAGCCGGCGACACCGCCTCCGGCAATGTCGCCATTTATGACCTTAATCGACGTCTAATAACCCTGATCGGCAATGTTACGCTCACGCAGGGAGCGAATCGTCTCTCCGGTGGCCGGGTCATTATCGATCTCGAATCGGGCAGGTCGACGATAGACGGGCGCTCGACCGGCGGCTCTTCAGTCGGTTCCCAGGACTCCAGCGGACGGGTATCCGGTACCTTCACGGTTCCGCAGCGGAAAGACTGAAGTCCCGACCGGTAGAGGTTCATTTCGATCTTCCATGCACAAAGCTTGCCAATTCCGATAAGATTGGGGCATGTTGTTAGCTTGTAGACAAGACAGATCATGCAAATGAGGACGAATGATGAACGATACATCCGTGACTGAAGCAGCGACAATGGCGGATCCGGGTGCCGCCATGGCCAGCGATGCCATGGAACATGGTCTGGCGGTTGTTTCGATCGCCAAAAGCTATGACAAGCGCACGGTCCTTTCCGATGTGTCACTGTCCGTGGGTCGCGGCGAAGTCGTCGGTCTTTTAGGCCCGAACGGAGCAGGAAAAACGACTTGCTTCTATTCGGTCATGGGTCTGGTTCGTCCGGATGCGGGGCGGATCATGCTCGACGGTGAAGACATTACGTCGCTGCCGATGTACCGCCGGGCGATCCTGGGCATTGGCTATCTCCCACAGGAAACGTCAATTTTCCGCGGAATGACCGTGGAACAGAATATCATGGCGGTGCTCGAGATGGTGGAGCCCGATGCTACGGTAAGAGCGGAGACGCTTGATCGGCTGCTCGATGAATTCGGTTTGATGAAATTGCGCAGTTCGCCGGCGATGGCGCTGTCAGGCGGCGAACGGCGGCGGTGCGAGATTGCCCGCGCGCTCGCCGCTAGCCCTTCTATCGTGCTGCTGGATGAACCTTTTGCCGGCATCGACCCCCTGTCGATCGCCGACATCCGCGATCTGGTTTGCCAACTGCGCGAGCGGGGCATCGGCGTGTTGATCACCGATCATAATGTGCGCGAGACGCTCGATATCGTCGACCGCGCCTGCATCATCTATGACGGTCAGGTATTATTCGCTGGCAGCCCTGAAGATCTGGTTGCGGATGCCAATGTTCGCCGCCTCTATCTGGGTGAGGGCTTCGCGCTCTAGCCATGGCACTCGCGCCTCGCCTCGATTTGCGGCAAAGCCAGTCGCTGGTGATGACGCCGCAATTGCAGCAGGCGATCAAGCTGCTGACCTTGTCCAATCTCGAGCTGGAATCCTTCATTTCCGACGAGGTTGAAAAGAATCCGCTTCTTGATACCGGCGAAATTTCGACCGAGAGTGGCGAAGCGCCCGATGGCGAGATATTGAGCGAGCCCGGTGCGCAGGGGAGCGACGAAATATTGTCTTCCGGTCCATCGGAATCCGAATCTACACTCGACATGCAAGGCGACACGGACAGCTTTGCCAGTACTAGTCTTTCTGAGAGCGACGGGGCGCTCGACGGGCAATTGGGTTTGAACGGTCAGAGTTCCGGCTCGGCGACCGGGGGTGAAGCGCCGGACTTCGAGAATATGCTGACTGTTGAAATAACCCTGACCGATCATCTGATGGATCAGGCCGGAGCGGTTCTTTCCGGTATGGATTTGTTCGTCGCGCAGCATATTATCGATCAGATCGACGAGTGCGGCTATTTGCAGACGGACTTGCTGGAGCTGGCCCAGCGGCTTAACGTCGGTCTGGTAGACGTTGAGCGCATATTGGGCGTCGTCCAGACACTCGATCCTGTCGGTGTCGGCGCGCGCGATTTGGCTGAATGTCTGGTGCTGCAGGCCAAGGATGCCGATCGCTATGATCCTGCGATGGCGCGGCTGATCGATAATCTGGATTTGCTGGCAAAAGGCGCTCTGCCTCAGCTCAAGCGGATCTGCGGTGTCGATGACGAAGACCTGATGGATATGATCAGCGAATTGCGCAACTATGATCCGAAGCCGGGCTGCAAGATCGGTGGCGGTGCGGTGCAATCTGTGGTGCCCGATGTCTTTATCGCCGAACGAGCCAACCGCTGGATCATCGAAGTGAACAGCGCGACCTTGCCGAAAGTGTTGGTGAACCGCAGCTATTATTCCGAATTGAAAGACGGGGCGCAGGACAAGCAGTCGAAGGAGTGGCTGAACGAATGTCTCGCGGACGCCAATTGGCTGGTCAAGGCGCTCGATCAGCGCCAGCGCACGATCGTCAAGGTTGCGACCGAAATCGTCAAGCAGCAGGAAGAGTTTTTCCGCAAGGGCGTAGCGCATCTCCGGCCTTTGACACTCAAGAATGTTGCCGAGCAAATCGAAATGCACGAATCGACGGTCAGCCGGGTGACATCGAACAAATATCTCTCCTGTTCGCGCGGGACGTTCGAGCTCAAATATTTCTTCACCAGCGGCATCCAGTCTTCGACCGGTGGCGAGGCGGCGTCGGCAGAGGCGGTGAAGAGTCATATCAAGTCCTTGATCGATAACGAGGATCCCAAGAAAATCCTGTCCGACGACAAGCTGGTTGCCTTGCTCAAGGACAAAGGCTTCGACATTGCCCGGCGCACGGTCGCCAAATATCGCGAAGCGCTCGGCATGGGCAGCTCGGTTCAGCGCCGTCGTCAGAAAGCACTGGAGGGCAAGGCCGCCTAGACCGGCTTGCGCAGCACCGCGAATTCCAGCTCCGCAGTCTTTGGCAAGCCAAAGCGCGGGTCACCGTGCGGGAAGGGGCGCAGTTCGCCCGTCCGCCCGTAACCGCGGCGTTCATAATAAGCGATCAGGTCATTGCGCTGGCGGATGACGGTCATCTCGATCGCTTTTGCCTGCCACTGTTCGCGGACAAATTGTTCCGATTCGGCCAGCAATTGCTTGCCCAGTCCCGCGGCCTGCAAAGCCGGATCGACGGTCAGCAGACCCAGATAGGCGAGTCCGTCGCCGACACGGGAGAGCTGGACGCATCCGGCGATGGCATCGCCGTTCTTCGCGAGCAGGATGATCTGATTGTCCGCAGCAATAATCTCGCGCAGCGCATTGGCATCGGTCCGCTGTCCGTCGAGCAGGTCCGCTTCATGGGTCCAGCCGCGTCGGGCGCTTTCGCCGCGATAGGCGCTTTCGACCAGAGCGTGGAGCGCATCGATGTCGCCGAGTTTTGCGCGGTCAAAATTCATGCCAGCCGGATCCCGTCGACTTCCAGAGTCGCGCTATCCGAGATCCGGCCGGTCACCACCACCCGCTTCTCGACCTCGTCAATCGGCGTGCGCAGCAGTTCGAGCCGGTAGCGATGGCCATCATCGCATTGCAACAGAAAGCCGCTCGCATCGCGCCGCAGCAGACCGGCATATTCCTTGGCATTCTGGTCTTCCGTCTCCATCATGCAGCGGCGAGCAGCTTCTCGCTTATCTCCCAGAGCCGCTCGGCATCCGCGTCGACCGTAATATGCGGTGCGCAATGCTCATAAGGTAGCGAGTCCAGTCCCATCAGCTGCGCGACATCGCAATCCTCGCAATAGACGCCGGGCATGTCGTCGAGCAGCGGCGAAGTGGCGGCCCACAGGCTGGTGGTGCAGCCCTGCGCCGGCGTTTTGAAAATATCGGCAACCGCCGGTGGCACGCTGCCATCCTTGTTCAGCCAGCCCAGCTCGACCTGCTCTTCTTTCGGCAGATGGCGCTGCAGCGGCGTAAAAATTCCGCCCGGATGGACCGAGAAGGCGCGGCCGCCAAAGGCCTGCATCCGGCGGCTCAATGCATTGGCGAACAGCGCGTTAGCGCTCTTCGCCTGGGCATAGGCACCCCATTTTTCATAGTCGCTATTCTCGAACTGGATATCGTCCCAGAGGATGCCATTGCGCTTGTGGGCTGTCGACGAAAGCGCGACAACGCGGGGTGCCGCAGCTTTTTCGAGCAAGGGCAACAGCGCTTTGGTCAGAGCGAAATGGCCCATATGATTGACGCCAAATTGGCTTTCCCAGCCCGGTCCTACGCGTTCCAGCGGGCAGGCCATGATACCGGCATTATTGATCAAAATATCCAGCGCATCGATGCTGTCATAGACCGAAGAGGCAAAGCCGCGCACCGAATCAAGATCGGCGAGATCCATTTTTGCCGAAGAGACATCGCCCTCGATCGAGGAGAGATTTTCCTCCGCCTTGGCCGGATCACGCACCGGCACGATCACCGTCGCGCCTGCATCCGCCAGAGCCCGTGTGGTTTCCAGACCAATGCCGGAATAGCCGCCGGTGACGATCGCGGTCTTGCCGGTCAGGTCGATGCCGGCGAGTATCTCGTGCGGTTCGCTTTTTGCGTGAAATCCCGAGCCGAGCGGTTTCTGGTCTGCTGCTGCCATTTGTTGCTTCTTTCTCTTTGTGCCCCGGCGAAGGCCGGGATCCATCTCCTGCTATTGCGACCGGCTGCACCCTCTGGAGATGGGCACCCGCCTACGCAGGTGCACAATATTATATCCGTCCCCAATCGCCGTCAGACTTTCAATCCCACAATCTCCGACACCGGCATATAGTCATAACCCAGATCCTCGGCGACGGCCTTGTAGGTCACATGACCATTCCAGACATTCAGCCCTTCGCCGAGATGGCGATCATCGCGCAGCGCCGCTTCCCAGCCCTTGTTGGCAATCGCTAGCGTATGGGGCAGGGTCACATTGTTGAGCGCATAGGTCGAGGTGCGCGAGACCGCGCCCGGCATATTGGCGACGCAATAATGGACGATATCATCGACGACGTAAGTCGGATTTTCGTGGGTCGTTGCTTTGGAAGTTTCAAAGCAGCCACCCTGATCGATCGCAACATCGCACAAGACCGAGCCGGGCCGCATGGTTTTGAGCATCTCGCGAGTCACCAGCTTGGGCGCTTCTGCACCCGGGATCAGGACCGCTCCGATCACCAGATCAGCTTCGGCGACGCATTCGGCCAGATTGGCCTTGTTCGAGAAGCGCGTCTTGGCGCGCGATTCGAAATGGGTGCCGACCGATTCCAGCACATCCGGATCACGATCCAGGATCGTCACATCCGCGCCGAGACCAGCGGCCATTTGCGCAGCGTTGAAGCCGACCACGCCGCCGCCGATGATCGTCACCTTGCCGGGCGCAACGCCGGGGACGCCGCCGAGCAATATGCCGCGACCACCATGGGCTTTTTCCAGCGCGGTCGCGCCAGCCTGTATCGACATACGGCCAGCGACCTGGCTCATCGGTTTGAGCAAGGGCAGTCCGCCGGTGCCGGTTACGGTTTCATAGGCAATGCAGATGGCTTTGGATTTGACCAGGTCGGCAGTCTGTTCTGGATCGGGCGCAAGGTGAAGATAGGTAAATAATATCTGGCCTTCGCGGAGCATCGACCGTTCGATAGCCTGCGGCTCCTTGACCTTGACCACCATCTCGCATTTTTCGAAGATGTCGGCGGCGGTCGGCGCAATGGTTGCGCCGGCATCGATATATTCGGAATCTTCCGCACCGATACCAAGTCCGGCGCCGGTCTCGACCAGTACATCATGGCCATTGGCGGTCAGTTCGCGGACCGATTCGGGGGTCAGGCCGACCCGATATTCGTGATTCTTGATTTCTCTGGGGGTACCAACGCGCATGGAGGAGCTCCTGTTCTATCGAGTCTAACCGCATATCATTACCAGCAAATGACGCATCGCGCGAGATGAGTTGTAATTTTATTACCCTATTTTGAAACTTTCCTAATCGGCACCCGCACGGTGCAGATATTGCCGTAGCCACCATGAGCCTCGATATATTGCAGCAGTGCAGGGCTGTAGCTGGCGAGATATTCATAAGCTGGCTGGTCGGCGAGCGGCAATTCGCTGGCCAGCCGGATCGAGGCAATCTTGATATGCTCCGATTTGTCGGCGTAGAAGCCGCCCGGACCGGTGCCAAGCGGCAGATTCTGCAGATGCTCGAGCCCGTCAATCACCCGCCCGACCATGCCGAATGTGGTGTCGAGGCTACGCGCCGCTTCACCGGTGATCACCGATATCTCCGCGCCCGTTCCGGCATCGGGCGGATCATAATGGGCGGGTGACAGCGACCCGCGGCAGGTGAGCGGAAAATATTTTGTCTCGCCGCCGATGGTCTTGCTGCCAATTGGCCAGCCGCCGCCGAATCCGACTTTCTGCGCGCCGCCATTTTCGTAGATCATTGTCATCAGCGGGCGGATTTCGGTGCCCTGATATTCGTTGCTATAGTCGACCGCCGCCTGCAGCGCCGCCATATCGGCGTCGCGTTTCACCCCGAGCGCGGCGTTGAAATATTCGCTTTCCGGGACCTTCTCTAGCCCCTTCGGCAGCGTCTTTGCATCGGGATTTCCGCCGAATTGGGTGACAAAATCCTTGGCAACGCGGTAGATTTTGGTGCCGTCCCACCAGCGGGTTTTTGCGAAGGTCCGGACGTTGCGGACATGGCCGCCGGAGAGATTGGCGGGGAGCAACTGGATTACTGTCTGGCGTTTTGTCCCGTCAGCGGCGTCGGGCAGGGTGAGGACCATCAAGTCGGTGAGAGGAATCGGCAGCCAGTGTTCTGCTGGTGCAGCAGCGAGTATTTCGGTGGGACTTTGTTCAGCCACTTCTTCTTGCGCCAGGGCCGCAGAGGACATGGAAAAGCAGGCTGTGACCAAGGCCCAAAAGGCGATTTGCGCTGATCGAAAATAGCTATTCATGCGACTCTTTCCTTGCTGAACTTTACAAACTTTACACTGTTAAGAAAAAATAAGCTTTCTGCCCCTGTAAAGACGGTTTTCGTTCCCCGCCGCAGGACGGGGCCCAGTCGAATCCTGCCGGTGCGGTTTAAAAGGCAAAGGTGGGGCCGTTCTGGATCCCGCCCTGCGGCGGGAAACAATCTTTGGGTCACACAGGGTCACACCCCCTATCGCGAAGAACGATCGGCGCCCGGAAATGACTGAAAATGGTCGATGGCTGGATGAGGAAAGGGACTGGAACATAAGGTCAGACTAATCCAAATTACCGGATGTAGGAAAGGCAAAATCGTGCCCCGCCGGAGGGCGGGCTCCAGTCGAGTCCTGCCGTTGTGGTTTAAAACGCGATGTCAGGAATATTCTGGGCCCCGGCCTTCGCCGGGGAACAAAGCTCACTCCCCCGTCACCCGTCTCACCGGCACCGGGATATTGCAGATATCCGCACCACCAGCAGGCTTGATGAAAAACGGGTCGCGTCGATTGGCGCGGGCGTCGGCATATTTGGCGAAGGTTGCGCCTTCCGTGGAGAGATACTCGAAGCGCGGCTGCTCGGCGGCCTGAAAATCGCTGGCCAGCCGGATCAATGTAATCGGCACGCGCTTGCTTGCATCCTCATAGAATCCCAACTGCCCCTTGCCGCGCGGCAGGCTGGAGAGATGCTCGATCCCTTCGATGACGCGCCCGACCACCGCAATATTGCGGTCGAGATGGCGCGGCGCATGGCCGATCACGGTGTAAAGTTCGGCACCGCTGCCAGTGTCGGGGGAATAGTTGCGGCCGACGCCGACTGCGCCGTAGCAGTGGATTGGCCAATTCAGCTCGTTAAGCCCAAGGCGATCCTGACTCAGGGGCCACCCTTCAACGAAGGTAACACGCTTCGCGTAAGAGTCAGTATCAATAGCTTTCAGTATTATAGGCATATTAAGTGGCTGTTCAGGTTCATCTGGCGTGCTGACGAATTTTAGAAATTCTTGAGTCTCTTCGCTGGAATCCAAATTGAATATGCTTTTAAGGGCTTCCTCGGTCGTGACACCGTATTTTTCTTCTTCGATTACCTCTAAACCCTCCGGCAAAGGCTTCTGCTCGGTCTCGCCCGATTCCAGATTATCGTAACCGGCATCACCCCATTGCACGACATAATTATCCTGCACCCGGTTGATGCTGGTGCCATCCCACCAATGCGCCGCCGCGAGCTTGCGGATATTGCGGATCCAGCCTTGCGAGAAAGGTGCCGGCATCAGCTGGATGACCACGCGGCGGGCGTTGCCTTCGGCATCGGGCGCGAGGTCCATGACCAGCAGGTCGCTCGGCGCGATTGTCACCCAGTCGCTGGCCGGGGCCGCATCGACAATGGCATTGGGACTGGGGAATTCGGCTGTTTCGGGTTCTTGGGCGAGGGCGGGCATCACGCCCAGCAGAGCGAATAGTGAAACAATAGCGCCGATTTTTCTCATAAAGACATCCCCAAAATTCCGTTCGTGCTGAGCTTGTCGAAGCATCGGGCCTGGTGAAATCGACCCTTCGACAAGCTCAGGGCGAACGGGTTTCATTCCTAACGCGCACCCTAACCCGACACTATCGCTTGCGAAAGCGCGAATCCGGCATTAGGGAAGCGGCGCTGTCTGACGTTCGACCGGATTCACGGGTCGGACAGTATTTGCGGAGCCGTGGCAGAGTGGTCGATCGCGCACGCTTGGAAAGCGTGTATAGGGC
>TARA_R110001606_G_scaffold191024_2_pt1 | contig 17193 bp, 14 predicted proteins | sample TARA_R110001606 | Tara Oceans TARA_R110001606 (sample SAMEA4398315) | marine metagenome | biome: Polar Biome; feature: [SRF] surface water layer (ENVO:00010504); material: water (ENVO:00002006), including particulate matter (ENVO:01000060) such as... | depth 5 m | reverse complement strand
GCTTTAGCACGGGCAATTGCAGCAGCGACAGCGGCTTTTTTATCATCAGTAGGTGTAGCCGTCGTGTTATCGCTTTCATCTTCTGATGCCGCCGCTTTTTTCGCTTTAGCGCGGGCAATTGCAGCGGCCACGGCTGACTTTTTATCATCCGGATCAGCGGCTGTATTGCTTGCGGCTTTTTGCTCTTTGTATTTGCGAGCTTGCTCTTTGCGCGCTGCGCGCTCTAATGCTACGTCACTGTTATCTGGTTCAAGCGTTGCTTCTTGATTTTGTTTTTTAGCTTTGGCGCGAGCAATTGCAGCGGCCACAGCTGATTTGTCGTCATCTTTTGCTGGTTTGTTTTTAACGCGTGCTAGAGCATCGGCAATTTTTTGTTTTTCGTCAGCCGATTTTTCAGCAGCTGGTTTGCGTTTATGGCGATTTTGTCGTGCTTCTTGCTCCCGCTCTAGGCGTTGTTTTCGAAGTTCAAAGCGCTCTTTCGCACGTTCAGCTTTAACTTGCTCAGCTTGCTGTTCTTTTATTTCAACTTTAGCCACACGGTAATACTGCACCAGCGGAATTTCACTTGGGCACACATATGCGCAAGCACCGCATTCAATACAATCAAACAGGTTATGCTCTTTCAGTTTGTCGTATTCTTTTGATTTAGCAAACCATTGTAATTGCTGAGGCAACAGTGAAGCAGGGCAGGCATCAGCACAAGCACTACAACGAATACAGGCTTTTTCAGGGCCGGGCTCTGCCAGCTCATCATGATCTGGGGCTAAAATACAGTTAGTGGTTTTTACCACGCCGATACGCACCGTTGGCAAAGTAAAGCCCATCATAGGGCCGCCCATTACAACGCGTTGCTGTGGCACTGGTGAAAAGCCTTGGCAATCAAGTAGATGTTTTATTTCAGTGCCTAATAAAGCCCATACATTACCCGGATTATGAATTGTATTACCTGTTACCGTAATAACACGTTCAATTAGTGGCTTACCTTCATAGACAGCTTGATGAACAGCAAATAAAGTGCCGACGTTTTGTACTAACACACCGATATCTGCTGGAATTCCCCCACTAGGGACTTCTTTATTGGTAAGTAGCTTAATTAATTGCTTTTCACCACCAGAAGGATAAACAGTAGGAACTGTTTGAATGATTATTTTGTCATTATACTCAGCCGCTGCCTGCATGGCTGCGATGGCCTCTGGTTTGTTATCTTCAATGCCAACGATAGTGAGTGTTGGTGTAAGCAATTGCTGCATGATCTCTATGCCAGCAATAATGCCTGCAGCATGCTCACGCATTAGTACATCATCAGCAGTAATATAGGGCTCACATTCCACTGCATTAACAATAAAATACTCAATTGCTTTGCGACTATCTGCTTTAATGTAAGTTGGGAATCCTGCACCGCCCATACCGGCAATACCACGGTCATGAATAATATCGATAAGTTGCTCGTGAGAAAGCTGGCTTGGTGTTGTCACCGGTGCTAACGCACACCAGCTATCTTGGCCATCGGGCTCAATAATTACACACAATTCAGGCAATGCCGATGGATGCGCAGACGGCATTTGGCAAATATCAGTAATAGTACCAGAAGTGGGGGCGTGTATTGGCACCGACCAATTCGCAACAGGCTTTGTAAGTGCTTGCCCTTTAAGTACCTGTTGGCCTTTTTCGACGATCAGTTGACCGTTAGCACCAATATGTTGTTTTAATGGCACAACGAGTTTGTCAGGCAAAGGTAAACGGGCGATTGCTTGACTGTTGGAAATTGTTTTTTGTCCCGGTGGATGAATGCCACCTGGAAACGGCCACACTTTACCTTGTTTGATCTGTGCGATTAGCTTTTCCATAGGGAGCCCTTAATCAATCTGTGTTACAGGGATTGCATCTAGTTGCCATTTCCACGTTTGCTTAGTGGTTTCTACAGGCAGCATATCAATACAGTCAACAGGACAAGGTTCAACACATAAGTCACAACCCGTACATTCATCAATTAAAACAGTATGCATTTGGCGCGTGGCACCAACAATGGCATCGACAGGACAAGCTTGAATACATTTGGTACAACCAATACATTCATCTTCACGTATATAGGCAACGGTTTTTATCGGCTCGGCTTGTTCGCCACCGGCAAGCGGTTTAGCTTCAACACCCATTAAGTCAGCTAATTTTTTTACTGTCGCATCGCCACCTGGTGGACATTTATTAATTTCATCGCCATTGGCGATGGCTTCTGCATAAGGGCGACAACCCGGATAGCCACACTGGCCGCACTGTGTTTGCGGTAATATAGTATCGATCTGTTCAACAATCGGATTACTTTGCACTCGATAGCGCACAGCAGCAAATCCTAAGATCAAACCAAAAATGAGTGCTAGGGTTCCCAGCGCAATCAAGGCATAAAACAAGGTCATGTTAAAACTTCACTAATCCTGTAAAGCCCATAAAGGCCATCGACATTAAGCCTGCGGTGATCATCGCAATCGATGCGCCTTTAAAGGGGGTAGGTACGTCAGCAGCGGTTAAGCGTTCACGAAGAGCTGCAAATAAAACCAGTACCATAGAAAAACCAACAGCAGCGCCAAAGCCATATACTGCAGATTGTAAAAACGTATGATCCTCTTTGACATTTAGTAACGCAACACCTAAGACCGCACAGTTTGTGGTGATCAAAGGTAAAAATATACCGAGTAAGCGATACAGCGTAGGGCTGGTTTTTCTGACTACCATTTCGGTAAACTGAACCACCACAGCAATCACTAAAATAAAGCTTAGAGTACGTAAATACGTGATATCAAGTGGGATCAAAATATATTGATTAACTAGATAGCTTGTTACAGAGGCAAGTGTTAACACAAAAGTGGTCGCAAGTGACATGCCTATAGCTGTATCCAGTTTGCCAGATACACCCATAAACGGGCATAGACCTAAAAATTGTACTAACACAAAGTTATTAACCAGTACTGTGCCGATCAACAGCAATACATATTCTGTCATGTTCGCCTCAAGCTATAATAAACGCCGACATTATCCTTTTTTATTGGCTGTTTAACAACACGTAGAAGGTAAATAAACGGCTCATTTAATAATGATAGTGAATTGCATTTAGAATTTTATAGCATGATAAATAAAGATTAACTGTTCATTAACCTAGTTACTGACATTTGGAATGATAAAGCAGATCAGGGGAGGGGGAAATAAACTACTAGAAAACTAAAAAGGTGCTCAAAGCACCTTTTAGATTGATTAAATATCTTTTGGCTTTTCGATGTAATAACCTTGCACACCATCAAGACATAAAGTTTCAATAATGTGTTTTTCTTCTTGGCTTTCAACACCCTCAGCAAAAACGCTAACACCAATTCGATGCGCGAGGTCGACCATTAAACGCATAAAGTATTGGTTATTTTTATCTTCTTCAAGGCCGCGAGTATAGCTTGCATCCATTTTGATAAAGTCAGGTTTTAAATCGCGGAAAAACTTAAACGAGGTTAAACCAACACCAAATCGTTCTACCGTGATCCGAGCACCAACACGGTGGATCATATCTATAAAGCGTTTACTGGCTTTAATATTTTGCTGTAAGCCAAATTCACTCACTTCGAATACCAGTTTTGAGGCAATATTTGTGTCTTTTAATAAACGTCGCTCTAGCCAAATTACGAACTGATCATTGTGTGCGCTTGAGGCGGTAACATTCAAACCAAAGAATTTTTCAGAGAAATTACGGCTCTTAATTTTTTCCAGTGATGAATTAATGATTAACTGATCAATTTCCATCGCCATATCAAGCTTTTCAGCCATAGCTAAAAATGAAGCGGTAGGCAATACTTGGTTTTCTGTTGTTTTAAAGCGCACTTGAATTTCAGCGTAGGCCTTCATGCTTTTACCAATTGGCATAATGTTTTGCATTACCAGATGTACACGCTCAGCTTCAATGACTTCATTAATCACTTTACGCCAGTTTTGATTGCCAAATCCTGCACTTACATTATTAACTAAATCAGTTTCGCGTTGTATATGCCAGGCGTTAGCTTGTTTTGATTGGGCCATGCTCATAGCATTGTCTACTATCGAAAGTAGCTCACCTAAGGGTTTGCCTTTTTCATAAGCGACGATCCCAGTATTTGCTACTGAGCTTAATTCTTGGTTTTGCTGATATTGAGTAAATCGAGATTGTAAGTTATCACCAAAACGTTCAGATTCCTTGAGAGGAGTGTTAGGCAGCACAATCGCGAAATCTGAGCTATTCAAACGAAAAACTTTACTGCCTGTATATGTGCCGCTGATATGTTTAATAATATCAGCCACAGCTTTGACATACTCGTCACCTTTTTGGTAACCACGAGTTTGGTTGATTGCTTGTAATTCACTACAACGAACCATCGCCAAAGAGCCAAAGGTGCTTTTTTCACTGCTTTCAATGTACTTCTCATAATATTCAACAAACATATTACGGTTGCCAAGTTCAGTAACTACATCTTTATAAGCTTCTTGCTTGATAGAATGTGCGGCATTTTGAATATCATCATGCTTACTTTGTAAAAAGTGCGACAGGCGATTAAAGCTCGGCACTAGGTCAACGCCCAGTTGTTTTATTTTGCTGCTATTAATTGCTGTTTCAAGACCGTTGTTGACTTGATTTTGATTGATATAAACATCAATTATCTCAGCCACTGTCATGCTTATATTTCTATTTAGCTTACTAAACATGGTTTTCATAAACACAATGGGAATAATTGCCATTAAACCTGACACTAAAATAACAATAAACAACGCTTGTTGGAGTATCAACCCAAGGTTATTGGCATTAATAGTAAATTCAACTTTGATATCAGACGCTTGATTAACAGCAAATTGAGGACGGATAGAGTTAAAGCTGGTGTTAACTAATTGCGCAATGGCTGGTAATGAAGTAGGGGATGTAATATTTATAAGTTCTTTACCTTGCTGATCACGCAAAATAAATGAAGAAAAAGTATTACCGTCAGCAAGCACTTGCTGAAGTTTATCTGGTGCTATATCGACAATAGAATGTTTACTAATATAGTTGTTTACCACTGATTGCGTTTTATGTTGTGCATCGCTTACTGCGTTATCAAACGCTGACGCAACAAAATAGCCACCAATACTTGCAAACAACAGCCAAGATATTAATTGAATAAATATGAGTTTTTTGAAACCAGCCATGTCTTATTCTTTTTAGTAGATCAAAGGGAAGGAATCAGATCCTTGATTAATCAAATTATTTTACACTTATTAAATGTGTATTAAAAAGAAATATTTTGATTGTAGTAGAGTAGTGGAATTGTTTAGGAAAGTCTAATTGATTCTTTAAGTTGGCTCCCCCTCCCCGACTCGAACGGGGGACCTGCGGATTAACAGTCCGTCGCTCTAACCAACTGAGCTAAGGGGGAAGCGTATGTGCCTTTCAACGGGGCGAAATATTAATGACCGCGCTGCAAAGTGTCAACACATAAAACCGGATAAACAAAAAAAAGCAGTCTGTTCGATGTTTTTATGTTCGATCTGGCTGTTTTGTGGCTTTTTTTCTCCCTATTTGAGTCGTGTAGATCGAGATGTGGCATAAAATTATGGTTTTTAACGACTAAAAAACAAACAAGTTAACCGCCAAGCAAATTATAAAAGTGATCATTTATCTAGTTTTGTACGAATAAATTTATGAAATGTACTTTTTTAACGTTAGCTAATAAAAGCGCAAATTCGCAATAATTAAATTTACTTATGCATTTAATTAGTCGTTAACGAAAAATGCCGAGAAAAAAATGACATACAGATCTGAACCCTTAGTTTAGCGACTTAATACCCATGAGAATAGCAAGGAAATATATATATATTGTTTTATTTCAATTGGTTAAATTTATTTTTTCATATTGAATGGGCGTTTAAATAAATGTGACAGATCATTGGTACAGGGGTTAAGTATGTTTTATGAGCTATTTAACTCAAATTGTCTAAAGTTAGTATTTGCCAACATTGCCGTTAGCGTGTTTAAGCCGCCCCTTTGCACGCCTTTATTAACGTGGCTTTGCAAGAGTTATCCACGGTTTCTGTGGATAACTCTGTTTATGAAACTTTAAGAACGTTGGCAGAGCCATATTTTTAGGGCACTGTGAGGATATCAAGCATTTAAAACAGTTTTTTTATCTCATTTTAAAACAATGACTTGAAAAAATAAGCTGAAAAGAGCTTCGTTGATGAGTAAATTTATTCGTAACGATTCGATTAGCGCAATTTTTGTGTAAAAATGCAGCACCAGTCGCGATGTTTTTGTGATAAAGGTTATAAAAATGTATTTTTATTGTTTTTAGTAGAGGTTCGAAGTGAAATCGTCGCTAAACACGTAAAAAGAACACTTTTCTATGCTTTTTTAGGCGTTTTTGTAATCAATTTATAATCACTTGATAAATGCGTGGCTTGAAAAGCCCTGATGCTTTAAAATACCACGCTTAATAAAAGAGGTTTATTTATTCCCATGCGCGCAACTTTGCAGAGCAACTCAGCTCCCGATTTATTAAACGATCCAATAGTACCGACCTTGAAGAAAATGACTGTGCCGATGATTTTCGGCATGATCACGTTAATGATGTTCAATATTGTCGATACATTTTTTATTAGCTTATTGGGAACTGAGCCATTAGCTGCTGTCAGTTTTACTTTTCCGGTAACCTTTACCGTGATCAGCCTAGCTATTGGTTTGGGTATCGGTACGTCAGCGGTTATTGCCAAGGCATTGGGTAGTAATAATATTGAAGAAGCACGCTTTGACGCCAGCATCGCATTATTAATTGCAGTGGTGATGGTGGTATGTTTATCGCTATTTGGTTATCTGTTTATTTCCCCGATATTTAAATTGCTGGGAGCAGGGGAGCAAGTGTTGCCGCTGATCCATGAGTATATGAGTGTGTGGTTTTTAGGCAGTGTATTTTTAATTACCCCTATGGTTGGTAACTCAGTGTTACGTGCCAGCGGTGACACCAAAACACCTAGCATAGTGATGGGTGGCGCGGGGCTTATCAATGCCGTGCTCGACCCAGTATTGATTTTTGGCTTTGGGCCAATTCCTGCATTTGGCATTAAAGGCGCTGCGATTGCCAGCGTCATCGCATGGTCGGTAGCCGTTGTCATTATTTTATATTTGCTAGCAGTAAAAAAAGGCTTGCTGAGCCTAAATGCAAATAACCAAACCCCATTAAGCTCTATTCGAAAAATTCTTAAAATTGGTTTGCCAGCGGCAGGTGCAAATATGTTAACACCAGTTGCAATGGCGGTGATGATTGCCATGGTTGCCCATCATGGACCTGAGGCTGTTGCTGCTTTTGGCGTAGGCAGTCGTATTGAATCAATTGCCAGTCTGGTGGTGTTAGCTTTATCGATGACGTTACCGCCGTTTATTAGTCAAAACTTTGGTGCTGGTAAACTTAACCGTGTTAAAGAGGCGTACACCACAACATTAAAATTTGTGATGATTTGGCAGTTTATTATTTATTTACTGCTCATTGCATTTTCAGGAGTGATCAGTGAGTTGTTTGGTAAAGAGCAGATGGTTATCGATGTGATCAAATTATTTATTTTTACCTTGCCGCTAAGTTACGGTTTGCAAGGGATAATTATTTTGTCTAATTCATCGTTCAATGCCTTACACAAACCAATGAATGCATTAATTCTAAGTGTGATCCGATTATTTATTTTTTATATTCCATTTGCTTATGTCGGTAATTTATATGCCGGTTTACCAGGCTTGCTGATCGGCGCAGCGCTGGGTAATTTATTTACTGCAATAATAGCTTATAAATGGTTTATCAAAGAGCTGAATATGATCAGTAACCAAGCTGTACAGGAGTGCCAAGCATGAGCGACCATTTTCAACTGGTATCTAAATTTAAACCTGCGGGGGATCAACCCACCGCGATTGCGCAGTTATGTGAAGGGTTAGAAGCCGGACTTGCTCATCAAACATTATTAGGGGCAACAGGTACTGGTAAAACATTTACCATGGCTAATATTATCAATGATTTGAATCGCCCAACGATTATTATGGCGCATAATAAAACCTTAGCAGCGCAGTTATATGGGGAAATGAAAGAGTTTTTTCCGCACAACGCGGTTGAATATTTTGTTTCGTATTATGATTACTACCAGCCAGAAGCGTATGTTGTTGCAAGCGATACCTTTATTGAAAAAGATGCCTCGATAAACGAACACATAGAGCAGATGCGCCTAAGTGCTACCAAAGCGCTATTAGAGCGTAGGGATACAATTATAGTGGCATCAGTATCAGCCATATATGGTTTGGGCGATCCAAAATCATACATGAAGATGATGCTGTTGTTAAAAGTGGGCGAAAAAGTTGATCAACGCGATATGCTGCGCCGACTAGCTGAAATTCAATATACGCGAAATGATATTGATTTTAGCCGCGGTACGTATCGGGTTCGCGGTGAAGTTGTGGATATATTCCCTGCTGAGTCAGACACTTTTGCAGTGCGTGTAGAAATGTTTGATGACGAAATAGAACGGCTAAGTATTTTTGACCCGCTTACCGGCGCGGTTGAAAAACACATAGTCCGCGCAACTATCTACCCTAAAACGCACTATGTGACACCCAGAGATAAAATTCTTGATGCGGTTGAGCATATTAAAGCTGAGTTAAAAGACCGTCGTGCGCAGTTACTCAGTGCTAATAAACTGGTCGAAGAGCAACGCGTGGCACAACGTACACAATACGATATTGAAATGATGACCGAGCTTGGTTATTGCTCTGGCATCGAAAACTACAGCCGATATTTATCTGGTCGCACGCCGGGCGATCCACCGCCAACCTTGCTTGATTATCTTCCTGAAGATGCGTTAATGATTATTGACGAATCTCACGTTACGGTATCGCAAATCGGCGCTATGTATAAAGGCGATCGTAGCCGTAAAGAAAATCTCGTGGAATACGGTTTTCGTATGCCGTCGGCGATGGATAACCGGCCACTACGCTTTGAAGAATTTGAAGCCATAGCACCGCAAACAATTTATGTATCAGCAACCCCGGGGGATTTTGAACTTGAACGTTGTGGAGATGATATTGCCGAGCAGGTTATTCGCCCCACAGGATTACTAGATCCACAAATTGAAGTACGCCCAGTGGCAACTCAAGTTGATGACTTATTGTCAGAGATATATAAACGCGTAGCAATTGATGAACGCGTGCTAGTAACCACACTTACTAAGCGCATGGCTGAAGATTTAACGGATTACTTATCTGAACATGATGTAAAAGTGCGTTACTTGCATTCGGATATCGATACCGTTGAAAGGGTCGAAATTATTCGTGATTTTCGCGCTGGGGTGTTTGATGTGTTAGTGGGTATTAACTTACTGCGTGAAGGTTTAGATATGCCAGAAGTATCGCTAGTTGCAATACTCGATGCTGATAAAGAGGGCTTTTTACGTTCAGCTCGCGCATTAATTCAAACCATTGGTCGTGCGGCTCGTCACTTAAATGGTCGGGCAATTTTATACGGTGATCGAGTCACTAAATCAATGGCCAAAGCTATTGATGAGACTCAGCGTCGCCGCGATATTCAACACGCTTACAATATTAAGCATGGCCTTGAACCACAAGCCCTATTGAAGAAAATTACTGACATTATGGATGTTGGTGAGCGAGCCGGCCCACAAGATAATTTACAGCTGATCCGAAAACAAAGTAAGCAAGTGCTCAGTGCAAAAGAGATCGCAGTGCAAATTAAGCAACTCGAAACCAAAATGCATGCATACGCTAGTGATTTAGAATTTGAAAAAGCCGCATCCGTTCGTGATGAAATCCATGAATTACAACAACAGTTAATTAAAAATGCATAATTTTACGCCCCTTATTACAGCACTTGAAAGTGCGCCCTTAGCAGACAATGAACTTTGTCGTGTGTTTCATGGCCGCGGTCACACTACTGAGCATTTGAGTCATCTAAATATCGACTTTTACCCACCGTGTTTATTTTTAGTGTCGTACGACGAAGTTGACTCACAAACGCTAACGCAATTAAGTGAGCAGCTTTGGCAATGGGCACAACAACACGCTAAAGAATTAATCACCTCGTTGGTATTTCAACAACGCGCCGGACAACAAACTGAAAATAAACTGTTATTTGGTCAACTACCGAGCCCGCATAGTGTTAAAGAAGGTGACAGTGAGTTTTTAGTGGATTTAATGAGCCGTCAAAATACCGGTATATTCCCGGATATGCGCCGTGGTCGGGAGTTTGTGCAAGCCCATAGTAAACACGCTAAGGTATTGAATTTATTTTCATATACCTGTGGGTTTTCGGTTGCTGCAATGCGTGGCGGTGCCGATAGTGTGATCAACATGGATATGAATAAAGGGGTACTGCGCACCGGTAAGCAAAATCATCAACTTAATGGCTTTGACCGCAGTGTGAGCTTTTTACCGCACGATATATTAAAGTCGTTTGGTAAACTTAAAAAGGCTGGCCCTTTTGATTTAATTATTGTTGATCCGCCAAGCTTTCAAAAAGGCAGTTTCATTTTAACTAAAGATTATCAAAAAGTGCTGCGCCGCTTACCTGAACTGCTCAATGACCATACTCAATTGCTGTTATGTGCTAACAGTCCAGAGCTAAGTGAAGCGTCATTTAAAGCGCTGATAGACGAACACACTCAAGGTGCGATTGAATTTGTAGAGCGCCTAGCGCCGACCCATGGTTTTGTTGATGTTGATAGCGACCGTAGCTTAAAAGCATTGGTCTATAAAACGGCTCAAGTTTAGCTTTAAATGAAACTAAGTAGCCGACTCAGTGCAATCGATTCGTTGATCTGCGCGCCGTATGATGTAATTTGGGACTGTTGTTGTGACCACGGTTTGCTTGGTATGGCGCTTTTAAAGCGTGCAGCCGCCAAACAAATAAACTTTGTTGATATAGTGCCTACGTTAATGGACGAGCTTGAACACACGCTTACGCGTTTTAGTGATCAGCAAGCAGCTTGCCAATGGCAAGTATTATGTCAGGATGTAGCTACAATTGAGCTGCAGCCATCAGCCAAGCAGCTGATCATTATCGCCGGAGTCGGTGGAGAATTACTGCTGAGGCTAGTACAAAAAATGGTTGCTAATTGTCCTGAAAAGCTTCGTGAACAACTCAGTTTTATTGTTTGTCCCGTGCATCATACCTATACCTTACGACAAGGTTTACAGGCGTTAGGTTTAGGACTTATTAAAGAGCAACTGGTGCAAGAAAACAACCGTTTTTACGAAGTGATACAGCTAAGTTTTACCAGTAACACTGCGTTGAGTGTTACTGGCAGTCAGATGTGGGACAATGCTGAGCAAATGCACGAATTGTATCTGCAACAATTAGTTGCGCACTATACTCGGATGTTGAACAAAGACCGTACATATTTTCAACATGTGCTCGATGATTATCAAAAAATATCGCTAAATTAAACGCAGCACTGTGATCTATCGACTAGCGTTACAGCGTAAATAACTCATCTTCAGCGCTTTGTGTTAGCGAGTTTACTTGGTTTAGTTATGTCAGATAAAAATAACCACTTTACATCAGTCAAATATACTCATAATGAGCTGCTATATAATTGTGAGCAGCCAATTGCTTATGCACCCATCGTGCAATTGAGTAACGCGAGCTGGGTAGTGCCGCAACATTTTTTACGTTATCAACATACCCTCGAAAGCGTGAACGAAACCCTTGATAAAATTGAGTTTTCAACTCACTTTCGGGTGCTCGCCGCAAAGCAGAATGAGCAAATTTATTTACAAGTGGCCATTCTTAGTCCAGATAATTACCGCAGCACCAAGGCAAAAAAGTTATTATTTGGCCGGCGCTGGTTTGTGGAAGAAAACTTACCTACCTCGGAATTGATCCAAACCGCTTTTTTAGCGTTAAAAATAGCCCGTGAACACGAAGTAAGAGAACTATTTCAACTCGATAGTGAGCAGGGCAGCAGCACGCCGTTTAATAACCATCATGATTTACCTTTATTAGCACAAAACCCGCAATTAACCATGGCTGCTGATCATCAACCGCAAAGTGTCATAAAGTTACTTGCTAGATGTTTATTTGCTGGAGCTGCACTGACTTTAATTACACAACAAAAAATTGCCGATGAGCACATACTTTACACTCTGCGGCTCAATTGTACTGACTGTCAGTTAAGCGAATTTAACGCAAAAACAGTGATTTTTTTAGCCGCAGATACATCTGCAAATGCTTTTTTGCATGGCTTGATGACCGCGTTGGTAGCGATCAGTAATGATTATGTGAATGAACAATTTAAATATGCAGGTTTTGCGCGCTTTAGTAAAAACGTTAATGTAGAGCAAATCGGGGCATTGAGTATTGTGTTGCGTTCGCAGCATGCGTTGCAATTATGCGAACTTGGCAAACAACATGCCGATCAATTAAATTTTGAAATTGACAGCTCTCGTGCTCCACAAGGGTGCGGGCAAGTGATCTGTGGGTTTTTAGCCGCTCATGGAATTGAGCAGCCAGAAAACGCGCATTTATATCCAGATTACTTGCAAGCGCTTTAAACGCGGCGAATTTAAAGTTTATTGATTTCCTGTTTTACGCTGTAACTTGGATCAGTCACGATAGCTTCTAATGTTTGTACACGCTCTTTTAACGCAAGCATTTCAGCATTAACAGCAGCAATTTGATTATTCGACTCTTTATTATCGGTGAGTGTGCGATGTTTAAACTCTAAATGTTTTTTATACATATCGTACATTACCCCAAACCCAACAGAGATAAATACGATCATGACTACCATAGTAGTTCCTGACATGGTGTATTCCTTATTATTTTATATAGTGTGTAAAGTATAACCAGAATGCGCAAATGATGAAGCTGACAATTGTAACTTTATTTGTATCAACATGACCCTCTGCGGTATATTCATCAGTGATACAGTGTGATGAGTGTTTAATTGCATTAACTAATTTTAACAACAACAGTGAGTTACTATGCTAAATAATAAAATCCCTCCGATTATTATAGTGCTTTTTTTTGCTGTGCTGATGGCGGTAATTGCCCATTACAGTGTGATTGATTTCACCACATTTATTTTTTATGTTGCGGTTATTTTACTCACCACAGGCTGTATTTTTTGTATTGCTGGGGTGGTTAGTTTTCGCTTAGCAAAAACCACTGTAAACCCAAATAAACCAGATCAAGCGTCAGCACTGGTTACCACGGGTGTGTACAAAATTTCACGTAATCCAATGTATGTTGGTTTTGCTTTTATACTGGCAGGTTGGGGAGTGTGGTTAACATCACTGTGGGCGTTATTGTGTGTGCTGGGCTTTATTTGTTACTTAACTTGGTTTCAAATTATTCCAGAGGAGCGGGCTCTATTAAAAATATTTGGTCAAGGGTACAGCGATTACAAGTCTCGGGTAAAACGTTGGCTGTAAACTTATTTCAGTTAATAATAAAAAGGCTATCGCGATGATAGCCTTTTTAATGTGGGTTATTCGTACTCGATTGGATCGGTAATGTTATTAAGGCTAAATGCCTCTAAGCGCTCTTGGCAGGCACCACATTTACCACAGGCTTTTTCACGGCCATTATAGCAAGTCCACGTTTGGCTGTAGTCCAAGCCCATTTTTAAACCATCAGTAAGAATGTCAATTTTGGTGTCATTTAAATACGGGCTGAAAATTTCCACCGCGTCGTAATTAGCAATACGACATAAATCATCCATCTTTTGCACAAATTCAGGACGGCAATCAGGGTAAATAGCATGATCCCCAGAGTGAGCACCGTAATAAACTTGGCTTGCTTTGAGTGATACAGCGTAACCCACAGCCAGTGACAGCAAAATCATGTTGCGATTAGGCACTATGGTGCTTTTCATGTTTTCGGCTTCGTAGTGGCCTTCTGGGACATCAATATCATCAGTTAACGATGAGCCACCAATTAACTGATTGATCGCAGAAATATCAACTATCTTATGCGGTACGCCAAGCTTTTCACACACACTGGCTGCAACTTTAAGCTCTTTTACATGACGCTGACCATAGTCAAATGACAGGGCATATACCTCGCGGCCTTGCTGCAGGGCTTTATTTAATACGGTAAATGAGTCCATACCGCCGGAGTAAATCACAACTACTTTTTGCGTCATAACTGTTTTGCTCTTAGTTTTAATAGAGGTTTATATCAGGGCGCGATATACTACACGGCTGGGGCATAAATAACAATTTTCGACCGTGTTTTTTGATTTTTTAAACTATGTTTATGCTCGTAATTAATGCCAAGTAGTGAGTGAGACTCTTTTGTACAAAATTAATGAAATATTTGAAACCATTCAAGGCGAAGCGAGCTTTACCGGCACGCCTTCAATATTTTTACGTTTACAAGGCTGCCCCGTAGGTTGCGCTTGGTGTGACACTAAGCAAACGTGGGAAGTTGATAATGTGTATAAAGTATCACTGGACGACACGGTTGAGAAAAAGGCCGATTCAGATCACTGGGCGGACGCATCAGCTGAGCAAATATTTAACTTGTTTGTCGATCGTGCTTATCGTGCCAAGCATGTAGTGATCACCGGCGGTGAACCATGCATGTACGACTTAAACCCGGTGTGCGAATTACTTCATGCTAACGGCTATAGTACACAAATAGAAACCAGCGGCACTTTTGAGATTTTAGCCCCAGCACAAACTTGGGTGACGGTATCACCGAAAATTAATATGCGTGGCGGCTACGACGTACTTACTTCAGCCATGCAACGCGCCGATGAAATAAAACACCCAATCGCGATGCAAAAACACGTTGCAGAGCTTGAAGAGTTATTTGCAAAAACAGGCGTTACCCCCAAGCTTGTTTACCTGCAACCAATTAGCCAAAAAGTCTCTGCAACTAAGTTGGCAATTGAAACCTGTATTGAAAAAAACTGGCGCTTATCAGTTCAAGTACATAAGTATTTAGGGATAAACTAAAGTAAAGTTGCCAGTGGTTAGTTTTAAGTAGTTTGCCATTTAAATTGAACGTTGGGTTGAGTAAAACAAAACCCAACAAACCTCTTACTTTCATATCTGCTTCGTTAATGGTGATAATTAGTTTATTATGCGCGACTTAAAATACTCTACTCCAAACCACTAGGCTGATATGTCCGCGAACGCTCTATACACAGACCTTTCTGATTACTATGACTTAATGTGCGCAGATATAGATTATCAAGCCCAAAGCTATTTTATTCATAGGCTACAGCAAATATTTGGTAATAAGGGAAAGACGCATCTTGATTTAGCGTGCGGTACGGGCCCACATGTTCGTCATTTTATTGATTACGGTTATCAAAGTAGTGGGCTTGATATAAATCAACCCATGCTAGATAGAGCAATTATTCGCTGCCCAGAAGCGCAATTTTCATTGCAGAATATGAGTGAGTTTGTGATCCCTGAGCAAGTGGATTTAATTACCTGCTTTTTGTATTCAATCCATTACTGCGACGGCATTAATAAATTAACAGACTGTATTAAAAGCGTACACCATGCACTAAAAGCCGGTGGTATATTTTGCTTTAACGTTGTTGATAAAAATCACATCGATAACGATTCATTTGTAGAGCATAGCGCTGAAAACGCGGGCAGCTTATTCACATTCCGCTCTGGTTGGAATTACAGTGGCAGTGGCGAAAAACAGTCATTAAAGCTCAGTATAAATAAAGCAACAGCAGACGAAACATTCATATGGCACGACGAGCACCCAATGGTCGCTGTTAGTTTTGCCCAGTTAAAAGAAGCCCTAAAACCTTATTTTGAAATACATGTGTTTGAACATGACTACGAAAAAATAACCCCATGGGGTGAAAGCTCTGGCAATGCCGTTTTTGTGTGCGTAAAAATTTAAATTAGAAAGTTAAGACAATTATTCACAAAAAGATTAAGGGTTAAGAGACGCTGTGTTTTAGAAAAATTCATAAAAAGCAAGGAGCTTAAAAATAAGCATTGTCCTGTTGAGTGACTCGCTCGTGAGACTGATCAGGCAGCTGATATATACCCCTAGCTAAACCATCAGGGAGTGCTCTGCGGTCTATTTTTTTGCCCTTCTAACAGCAGCAATTCCACATAAGATTATTATCGGTTTTTTTGTATTCCCCAAACGCGATATTCCAATAGATAATAAGAACCTAAAGTAGCTGCGACAACGGGCTTTTTACGCCACTGGCACCACTGTTAAGTACATGCGTATAAATTTGCGTGGTGCGAACATCGCTATGGCCGAGTTGTTCTTGCACGGTGCGTATATCTGCACCTGATTCAAGTAAATGGGTAGCGAACGAGTGCCGTAGTGTATGGCAGGTAACATTTTTTTGAATTTTTGCCAGCTTTGCTGCCAGCTTAATTGCTTTACGAACCGTTGTTTCATCAATATGGTGGCGTCGCAGCTTTTTACTTTCTGGGTCCATGCTTAACTGGGCAGAAGGAAACAAATATTGCCAGCTCATTTCATAAGGAGCCGCTGGGTATTTTCTAGCTAGTGCATTCGCAAGCCAGACACCGGCATAGTCTGTTGCTTGTTTGTCTCGTTGCCAGTAGTCATTTACCAAGTGACTTTGGCTGCGCAACAACGGCAGTAGTTCGAGTGCTAATGTTACTCTGCGGTTTTTATTGCCTTTGCCCTGCCAAATCATTAATGAGACATAGTCATAATCGACATCTTTTACCCGTAGCCTTACAGCTTCCATTAAACGTAGACCACTACCGTAAAGTAACTGAGCGATAAGTTTATACTTTGGATCCATTGCCAATAATAAACGCTGCATTTCTTCACGGGTCAGTACTACAGGTAATTTAGGTGGCACGAGTGATTTATTAAAATTCATCTCAAGTGATAACGGCCGCTGAATAATATGACGGTATAAAAATACTAAAGCATTTAAAGCCGTTGCCTGAGTTTTCATTGCAACATTACGCTGATTACTTAAATAAGATAAGAATTGCTCAACCTCCGACTCTGCCAATTGCGCTGGATGTTTTTTAGCATGGTATAAAATATAAAATTTTATCCAATATTGGTAAGTGTCTATAGTGCGTTTGGCATAACGACGCGTTGTCATAAAGTCACGGATGGATTCTAAAAATACAGAAGCCATGATCTGCTCCAGTTCTAGCTGTATATATAAACAGTAGTTGTATTTAGT
>TARA_R110001606_G_scaffold165000_1_pt1 | contig 17202 bp, 13 predicted proteins | sample TARA_R110001606 | Tara Oceans TARA_R110001606 (sample SAMEA4398315) | marine metagenome | biome: Polar Biome; feature: [SRF] surface water layer (ENVO:00010504); material: water (ENVO:00002006), including particulate matter (ENVO:01000060) such as... | depth 5 m | reverse complement strand
GGATAGCGCATTTTGAAATTTTCGCGATTTGTTGGCTGTGAGCCAATGTAGGAGAAGCTTTCCAAAAATCAGGTTGTCAGGCGTGATCGTCAGCTTCTGCGCGTCAGTCTCCAATCCTGTAAGTCCAATGGCGAAGGACCGGGGCCCACTTGCCTGTCTGAGGATTGGAAAACGCCCCGCCGTGTGATTCTCTTGTACGTCCGCTGATGCCTTCCCGTCTCGGGCGACCGGATGAATTCCGGCGTGTTGCGCTTATTCCACCCCATAGGCTTTACGCAGGAATGTGATGGCCTCTTCGAGCGTCATACTCACTTTGAGGTCTTTGGGATCCAGCTTCCCTTCTTCCTCAATTGCGCTGAGGAATTGGCGCATATCTTCGCGCAGAGGATCGCTGACCTGCACGACGGCATTGCCAGGAAGCAATTGTGAGAGGCGGAACACATCATTGCGGTGTTTCTTGATATCGTCGCCTTTGACGTTGTCTTCACCGTCTTCCCGCCGTTTGGTCAGGTCCAGAAAGGCGCGCACCTTGAATGGGATGAGAATGGACTGATCGAGGATCGTCACGCCGTTCTCCACACGCTTGCCGTTCTGCAGAGCTTCAAAATAGACCGGATCGAGGAGGATCGCCGAAAGGCTTACAATATCAGCATCGGCATCCAGCCTGGTGATGCCGGTATCTGCAGGAAGTGAGAGTCCATCAGGCTCCTTGGAGAAGAGTTCGACCATAAAGGGGAACTCAGGGTCTTTCGGCTTGTGGAACCGGTAGAATTCGCGGTGCCCGCCGCTTTGTTCGCGAGCCTGATATCCTCCGGTGTTCAGAAAGTCCCGGAACGTTTCGCCAAACGCGGCATCGATGACTTCAATGCAAAGAACAACATCTATGTCTTTGGTCGCGCGGAAGGGGAGGCCGGCCGTGTCAAAGAGGATGTCGCACGCCGCCCCGCCGATGATTGTATAATGATCCGGATAATCCTTGAAAAACTCACGGAACTTGTCGATTCCAACTACCATAGTACGCGCTCCAGCAATTGCTCGGCAGCCATGGCCACCCGTTCGTCTTCATGATCCCGGAATTGTGCGTACAAGGACAATGGGTCCGCAATCTGCCCATCCGCCAATCCTGCCGGATCATAGCTCCAGGTCTCTACGGCGAAGTCCGGCTCGTCAAAATGATGCTCCCGGTATTCATGGCTGGCGGCAAACCCCTTCCACGCGATGGCGGCGATAGCAAAGACCTCCAGTTTCGGTGGGGATAGATCGGTCAACTCAGAGAGTGCTGACTCGCCACCGAGTAGCATAGGTGGACGTGGGTGCGGTCCCCAGACAAGCTTCCGGCTGCGTACCGGACTTTGCAGGAGCGAGCGCACACTTTCCATCATTTCCCGGCGGTCACCTTGAAAGTGTAGGTGGCGTTCCCGGCCATATTTTTCTGTGATCGCCAGGCCCACAGCCACTAGATCGTCGAAAGCCCGCCCGATAGACATAGGCGAATAATTCAAGTCCCTTGCAAGTTCGGACGGTGTGGTCGCTGTCTCATTTCGCCGGAGCACGTAATGAAAAAATACGGCCTGTGCAGCGGGCGAGAGACTATCGGGTGTCTCTGATTTCTGTGTCCGGAAGTGTTCACGCAAATCCATACCCAGTTCCGGCGCATAGAACTGGTTTCCGGGGACAATGAACGAAACGCCCTGTCCGATCAGACGGGACCGGTCACGAGCGCTTAGCGCTGATATACCGATGATCACTGGCCGAACAACCTGCGCTTCGACCAATCTGACATGCTTGGCGATATCCCCCGGCGTATCGGCAGCATCATTCACGAGCATCAGAAGGCACACCCGTCCGACAATGTCCGCGCGGTAGAAGCTATAGGCACGCGTCAGAAAGACCGGCAAATCCGACGGGGCGGTTTCAGGTTCGACTGTTATAGTCGTATGCAGAATCTGACCGACATAGCTGGCAATTTGGCCAGCCAGGCGCTGAGGATCTGGAGCGGGATCATCGTTATATAACATCGTATCCGGACACTAACATCAATAATGTTAGTGTTCAATCATAATGTTAATATACTGCAATTACCTGAAAAACGGAAAGTTTCAAAGAGGCTCCGTTCTGAAAGCCTGAAAAATGCCTGATATGCATCAGAGTGAAGGGTCTGAAATTTAGTCCGGTCGGAAGGGAAGTGGGTGTCACACCCCATGCACTTGGCAGTGAGGGAGGATGCCGAAACTCCTACATAGGCCCGCTATAATTTTGGAGCAAATTCAATGTCCTGAAGCGCGCCCATTTTGACGTAGCGCCAGCTTGGACTCGGACTGATACAGCCCGAGGGCACAATGCCGCCATTATTTTCTCTGATCAAGTCTCAAGTTTAGTGTTCAGTAATCTGCATCGAGTCGTTCAGTATGCGATCCAAAATAGACGACTCGCATCTGCAGCTAGCGGATTTGAACACTTCATCCCCAAAACCAACCATAGTTGGCGATGACCACGGGCGGCCATATTGGCCAATCACTTGTCTGAATAAGAATGACTATTCATTGCCGACTACCTGATCAGGGGCGGTATCATCTATCCGCTCCATACGGGCAGGCCTGGGCAAGATGACGACTTTTGCGATACCCGCCAGTTGTGCAAGGCCGTCAGCGAAGGTCTTGTACTCTTCTGTTTGGCGTTGCTCGTCCCAAATAAATGCGATCATCTTCGTATAACCTGTGCCTTCGCGCAGATAGAGAGAATGATCGGCTGCGATTTCGTCGGTCAACAACTTAAGCGCCCTTTGACCGCGCTTGCGCAGGAACTTCACTTCTACAATCGTGTGTAGCGACGGGATTCCGAGATCAAAACGCGGAGATGTGTGGCCGAGTTTCTTAAGCGTTTCTTCATCGACAAGGTCCGGGAACACCGGTCGTAGGATAGTCCAGAGCAGATTTTGGACATGGTATTCGTGATTGATTTCCCACGTCTGGGGCGCAACGCCCTTGACGCGCTGCGTAATCTCATAGGTCCAGTGGGACATAGATCGAGAGGCGCCCTCAAGGAGCTCGCCGAGCTCGCGAACACCGGCTCCGTGAACGGGAAGGCGCGCCAAGGCTGCCGCGCAAGCTTCATACACGCCCTGAAACGCGGCGCGTCGAGTAGCATCTCTCTCGTCAATGTCAGCGATCACGGTCGCCCAAGCGCTGCCTCGCTCGGCCTGGCTTGTCTCTTCGCCCATTGCGGCGTTTAAGCTGACGGTCAGCACGGGATCAACATCCGTATTGCTGTTAATACCGGAAAGCACGCCCTGCGCGGCTCGTGCTAAGCTGAACTGCCAAGAATCGTCTGATAGCGCGGCGATGGACTGATTAAGGCAGTTTCTCAGCCATGCGGTATCGGAGGAGGGTGCTTTGACCGCTTGATATCCAAGAGCAATACCTAGCAAAGCAACGCCGTCGATCTCGAACCGCAGAGCGCGTCCCCCCGCAAAAAAAGTACGGCCCGCCAAAAGGCTAGCACCATCTGAGAACTTTGCCAGCGACTCCAGATCCCTCGCTCCCTCAGCAAGCCTGTAACCGAGTGCCGCGACTTCGCGATATGTTCCCCCCGAATCCGGGGATACCAATAACCTAGACGCTTTCATCCAAGGACTGATGAACTCGCAAAACGCTGCAACATGCGAAGGTAGCGATCCGCCCTCGCCAAGCGGTGCTGATAACGCAGACTTGATCGTAGGTAAGTCCATCATAGGAACCATGGCGTTCGGCCGATGTCACGAAACCGGATCGCGTCATCATCCCATCCTTCGATCTGCTTTAAGCCGGTGAGCCGCTCAGCAATGAGATCAGAATACTTGATCGTGATCGGTAAGGGTTCCGGTGTCATGACCCGCCAAGAATGGGCGGTGAAATCGAAGGCCTGCCGTGCAAGATAGGTCATATCTTTAAAGGTCGAATTGCGGTGCAGCTTAAGCAGGCAGGCGCGAGGCATGCCGTCGGATGCCTGCTTCAATTCTGAAGCCCCCGAGAATACAACGAGCGATTCAAAGTCACCAAGCTTAAGATGTACGCCGCGTGACGGGCCGAGTGCGCCCTTCCTTTTGGTGGGATCGCGTTGATAGTGCGGCAAACCCTTCTGTGCCTGATCGAACAAGACGAATGGGTGATGCGGCGCGATATGAACAAAAGCGTAAACAACGTTTTCCAAATTCAGACCATCGACTGCCGCCTTAATCGCCTCAGCCTCCAAGTCCTTCAGAGGTTTGAACACATGAAATATCAGGCGAACCCGGTCGGTGCTTTTCCAATTGTCTTCATCGCGGACCTTGTGGATTGTACGCATCAGCGTGTCTGTCAACTCCTTGGTATACTGATCGAATGGGACCACACCCGTCCGCTCACTAAGATGATAACCGCCATCGCTGGAAAAGACGGTAGTGATCCCGACATGGCGAGTTTTGGTGCTAAACCGACCGTCTTGTTCGGTATGGGAGCCAAGCCCGATCACGAGTTCATGGGCCACCGTTTGCTGGGCGCTGAGCAGCCACGGTCGGCCGCCGAGCTTTGCATAGGTGGCGAGGCTGACCTGATTCATGGTGTAGATGAGGCTCCTATCCGGATCTCGCATAGTTTCTATACGTATGTTCTGCACTGCTACGTGATTACGCAGCAGCATTGCTTTCGTCGCATAGTATGGGTTTTTCGCACCAGGTAGTTCCTTAAAGTCCTCTTGAATCTGAACGATGGCGAGGTCCCATCGAAACTCATTGTCTGCCGCGTACCGTAACGCGGCCGTGCAGGCTGCTTCATAGCTGCTGATCGATGCCGATGCAGACGTGAAGGTTTGTACGTTCGGTCGTTCCAAATTGAACCGCCGCAAGAAGCCGTCATCGTATGGTGCGCGTCCATTGCCGGTTTGGACATCGGGCATTCCGTTAAGAAACTTCGCCATGAATGCGTCGACTTGGCCTTCACACCGTCCTTGGCAGATGACCGCGATATTCAGCTTCTTTGGGCTAAAGGTCCTCTGGTCATACGGCCCGTTGGTCTTGATGCCGCGCTCATTCCAGTGATCATTGCGCGTGCCAGCCGGATCAAACACAAGCGACGGCTTTTCGATCATCTCCGCCTCTGGGAATCTCTTGTCTCTCATTGAGAGCCAGTTGCCGAGCTCAAACTTGATGCCAGGCGCCGCCTCCAGTCCGCTTGCTCTCAAGAACCCAGCTGTCTGGTCGATCAACTCTAGGCGCCCAGGGCCTTGATTGAGCGCATTCATTTTCTGGCGCGCTGATGTTAGCGCTGCCGCTCCGGAAGAAGGCGATAGTTGGTTGACGCACCAGTCGAAATCAATCCGGTTGCCTGTAAGCCATGCTTTACTGGCCTCGACGACTGCAAAGCCCTCGCGATGATCATCGAGGATAAGTTGGTTGCCCTCAACGGCTTTGACCCTGCCAACGGCAAGCCCGCGATTGACAAGCCGTGAATCACGCGGTGGCTCTTCGATCATGACATAACGGCCGATCGGAGAGATTCCATGTTTACCTAGCGTCTCGCAATTGGCCCGCAACTGGTGCCGAGTCCGCGCGTTACAAACGAGCCCAAAATTAGGTTTACCATTAGGTCCGTAAAGCGTGCGAGGAGTGAAGTCTAACACCGGCAGAATCTGCACCCAATTCGGCAGTTCTGCGTGCTTGATAAAATTGCTATCTAGTTTTCCCAACACTTCGACAGGATAATCGCTCAAGAGATCCCTCCGGCCACTGAAAGCGCGCATCAGGGCTGCGTTTAGCAAAGGGGTCCAATTCCACCATGTTTCGGCTAGATCAAGCTCAGTGACTTTATCCGCCAGCGGCTCAGCTCCAGGCACGACGGGGATATCTATAATTGTATCATCAGTCCGGTCACGTCTGAATACGTGGGTTGTTGCGAACTCACTTTTCAAATGGCGCAACACATCGGCATCATAGGGGCGGTACCCAACATTAAGTACCGTCTCTCCAGATAGACTAATGGGCATGAAATTTAGTAGCAGGTTTCCGAGTGACATCGTTGAATCAATCCAAAAGTGAAAGGCTTTCCGTATCTCTCGATTCTTGTCGCTAATCAAAAGTTGGTGTCCGTACTCCGGCAATCCAACCTGGGCTGACGGCGAGGTTTCCGACTTTCCCATGCAGCGTCGATTGTGCATAAGATCTCGGCCGTTGCAGGGATCGAGCTAGATAATCCTATGACTGCTAATGCGCTTTTACCTGCGTCCTGCGCCGCTCTGGCATTGGATTGGAACTCATCGGAAGTGCTCATCTCTATCATGAGATCCGCCGTATTGGATGATTTTAAGCTTAAATAGCTGGTGTGTGGGCTAACGCCTAGCCATCTCCTTTCTGTTGCCTAGCTGAGAGCGTTGTTACCGCTTCTATCAAGGCCTCGTTGCTTTCGTTGAACGACCGTATGAATGCAATCCAATCCTTGCGCTGTGGCACATCTTCGCCGCTGCTCAATATCCGACTGACAAAGGTGCGGAAATCAGGTTGGACTTTTGTCCAGATTCCGATGGGCTTGATTAGTCTGTCCAGTCTGTCGCTTTCAGTTCGTATTCGAGCATACTCCTCGCCGCTGGGGAGTTTGGTGCCCCTGCCGAGCTCGATCGCCATGTTTTCAACAACGTGAAAAATAGACTCGTCGAACTGGTGCGGTTCGGCATGTTCTGCGTGGTTACTTTGTTCAGTCTGAGCGTGGTTTGCTGGCGCGGGCCACCACCGCTCAAACTTGATTTGCGCCATCGCCTCGTAGTTGCTTTCATAGGATCTGTAGGAGGCAGTCTTCTGCGCATGCGCTATAGCGGCCGCCTCATCACTTACCACCAAAAAGTCGTGTTCTGACTCGGAACGCCTCTGACTCTGCGAGACGGCGAAATACACTATCGCTAGCCAAGTGCCGGCGAACGCTGTGGCGAAATCTGAGTTCAATATGTTCGCGGCAGATGCTTTCGCTACTTCTAACGAAAAGACCCCCAGCTTGGGCGGTAAGAAAGTGAGTGCGCAGAGCAAAAGAACTCCCACGCAGAACATCGTCCACAGCAAAGGAGCCCTTTTTTTGTTGGCCATAACGTAAGACTTTGCATTCTGAATAATCGCAGCGAGTTCCGCCTCCTTCTCCTTGTTGCCGTTGCGGATCAGGTCTCGATGTGAGCGCACGTCTCGTGTCTGACTTTCCACATACACTGCGTGCTTGGAGTCACGTCGTCCAAATAGCGCTGAACTTCCGGCGACCAAAAGGAATCCGATTAGCCACCACCACATTTGAATAAATTGTAGAGTATGCTCGCTTGCACGGGCTCGCCAATCGAGGTCTTGAGCCGCGTTTCTTTTGTTCTCAACCTCATCGTCAATCGGTTTGACTATATTGGTCCACAGCGGCCCTTCGGTTTCGACTTTCCGTATCGGCGCTATAGGAGGTCTGCCTTGAGCAACGGCAACGCAGCCCATCCTGTCGCGACTAGCTGCGTCAGTACCAGGCAAATGAACCGCGGTGACATTGATCTGATCAATAGGCAGCAAGGCACTCGCAACCGCACAAACGTCGACGCCGCACCCTGGCGTGGGCTCGTCGTCACTAACTAAAAAGATGTCGGCCGGGCCTCCTCGCTTCACAGCGTCGAGGATCGCTGCCTTTAAAGCTTCGCCAGATGGAGTGAAGTCATCGGGATGAAATGTTTGAATCTGGCGTTCGCTTGCACTCGCGGGCACGAAGCCAGATATCTGGATCGGCGCACCGCAAGCCTGCCAGTTCGCCGCCCTGAAATAAGTTCTTGAAACAGGCGCGTCTGGATTCTCATTCAAGGTAGCAAGCCGCAGGCTAACGGCGTCTTCTGCTTCACCGTTCACGCCAAAAAACTTCGTCATCGAACCACTGACATCAATCAGGAAATAGGTTGCCTTTTCCGTAGGCGACGTTGCTTGTGAGAAAGTGTCTACTGGACCTGGTTGGGGGGCAGCATGACTGTTTGGCATTTGCGCCAGAGCCGCCCCCGTCAGCATGATCAGGGTCATCGCTGTTACACTGATCTGAAAATTGCGCAGCATACCTACTGATTCTCCGAGATGAGTACAATAGTTCCGCTTTTGTTCCAATCGTCAAGAAGTAAGCTGCAACAGGCCGTTGGAGAGCCTTGTCGACAATGCTGCTAAAGCTTTCCTGTAAATTACAGAATGCCCGCTTATTCCCGATGGCTTTGTGCAGAGCCTTCTGCGTCTCGCAGTACGCTTTGGATCAGTGTGTGTGCGTCTTTGTTTTCCTCTGGATGAACGAGCGCCAATGCGACGGAAAGCTTGCAGTTAAGTCCATGTGTTGTAGTTGCGACGACTTTAGGCAGTATTGTCAGCAGCTTTTGATTGAGCGCATAGAGTTCATCAAGACGGTCGCTAATGGAGTCCAATTGGGTTGCTTCCGGAAGCACTGCGCGCTCTCGTTCGCTGAGTTGGAACCAGCGGTGCTCACGGGCCAAGCGAGACTCTAGTCTCTGCCATCGCTTTGCCAGCTTCTCCTGCTCGTCATGACGGGCGAGCCACTCCGCACAGGCTGCAACTACTTTGTCGACATCGGCTTTGTTAAAGCCGGGCAATAACACAGGATCATGGCTGCCAATTGTATGGCGGGGTGATTTTCTGGACATGCTATGCCTCCTAGCTATGGCTGGCTACAGGGCCTCACCACACAAATACATATTATAGTACATAACACTAAAGTATGTAAATTGCTAGTCTTCTGGCATGGATATGCGGAGGCTGGTGGGCCGAAATTTTGCGCGCCTTCGTCGCGACATGGGCCTCACTCAGGAGGAGGTCGAGACGCGTTCAGGTTTCAGTCAGCAGTATTTGAGCGGCTTGGAGCAGGGCAAACGCAATCCGACGGTTGTTACATTGTTTGAGCTCGCCCAAGCGATTGGTGTATCGCATGTTGACTTGGTTCTGCCTGATGACCAAGCGCGGAAAGAAAATCTTCAATAGGTTGAAAGTGCGTTCCCATTGTGAATGGCCGCCTTTCTATACCCCGGAAGTAGAGGCTCGGAGACCGCATTCGGGGTGGGGCTCAGGATCATATGGGCTCTGGTCATCGAATCCCAGGGGAATAATCCTAATCCAATTGATCGTTGTGAGCGATGCTGCCTCTCATTAAGGATTGCGCTCGAGTCTGTAGCGAATGCCCTGAGGTCCGAGACAAATTGTCTTCATGGCAGAGGCGTGGGAGCTCAATTCATGCTGGCCGGGTCAGGGGCCAATTTGAGGCCAACTAAAATAGTCTGTTGAGGACCTGCGGAAATTTACTTAAAGTTGAGAGGCTTAAGAGGGGGCAAACCATGGCACTCGTAGACGAATTTCTGGCGAGCCCTAGCATCGCCCACGCGCAAGTCGCGCGTGACCCCACGTTTGCGAACTATCTTTCCAAAGAAGACTACACTGTAATTACAGTCACCAAGGGCGACATTCACTCGCAGATGCGCGTGCTGTCACGGAAAGCTGCTGTGCACGTTCTGGACAGGATGCTTGTAGACTTCAAGCGACAGGGCGCTGATCTTAAGCACTGGATTTGTCGTCCTGTCTCAAGCGGCGGGCTGTCAATTGCGAGCTTTGTAACCGGCATTCCTGATCCGATAGAGGCTTTCGTGGGGCTTTTCTCCTTTCAAGGTATTTCCGCTGACTATCTCCGAACACTCTGTAACTGCGGGGCGAAATGAGCCGGATATTCATCAGCCACGCCGTTGCGGACGCAGCCCTCGCCAAAGCCTTGGTGCTCTTCCTTAAGGAAGCCATTGGAGTGAAAGAGAAGGATATTTTCTGCTCAAGCGTGAAAGGACATGGCATCCCGCAGTCCAAAGATTTCAATGATTATATGCGTGAGAAGATTCAGAGGCCGAAACTAGTCATTGTGTTGATGACAGAAACCTACCTGGAGCGCGACTTCTGCTTGATGGAGCTGGGTGCCACATGGGCCCTGTCTCACAAGGCGGTGCCAATCGTCACCGACATTAAGCTCTATAAGCGTGTTACTGCTACGCTTGGACTAAAACAGGCATGGAACATTAACGACCACGGAGATCTGAACGCGTTCCGCGAAGTGGTCAAAGAGGCGATTGAAGACCTTGAGCCGCGTGGCGCGGACACATGGGATGAGAAGCGGTCTAAGTGGAAGCGCAAATTGCCCGCTCTTCTCAAGGGTCTGCCAAAGCCCACCAAAGTTGAGCGCGCAGATTTCGACGAATTGGTGGTAACCGTCGAGGGGCTGACCAAAGAGGTCGAGAGGTTGGAATCCGATCTGGAAAAAAAGGAGCGCAAAATCATCAAATTAAAGGAATTGAAAGACGCAAAGCAGGTCGCTGATGTCGAAGTGGATATGGGGGACCGGACGGTCCTTGATCAGTTTGACGAACTGCTCAGTGCTGTTCGCGACGCAATTCCCGACGAGATGGCCGCCATCGTTTTTGAATTTGCTGTGATGGATAGATACGGAAAGGGAGGCAATCCCGATTTCCAAGCCTACGAAGAAGAATTTCAGCGCGCCCATGAATTCGATTTGATCGATCCCACGGGAGAAGATGTCGAAGTCCTTTGGGGCGGTGAGGAACTATTCGATCTGGACAAAGCGTTGGGGCAGCTTGAGATGTTTCTTAAGAGCGAAGCCAGCGAAGATCTCGGTAAGCTCATGCCCGGAAAAACAGTGAAAATGAGCAATAAACGATTTTGGAAGCAGCACATTTAACGCTTCTGAAGGATCAATCTCTGTGGGGGGCGTAAATCGAGTATCATCCTTGTACGAATAGCTATGCTGATAAAATCATTCTTACGAATGCGATCATTCTGGTAGTGCTTCCCGACGTGATCGCTCTTGCTTCGCTTTCGGCCTACTCGGCGACTGATGATTACGGTATAGAAAGGTTCTATAAGAACTTAGTCTTGTGCAACTGCAGTACTAGCCAAGATGCTATGCACCTGGATCTTCATCCGGTCTGATTTCGTCTCGTGCTATTTGTGACAGCGGTTCGAAGAGCGGGTCGTAGTCGCGTATCAACGAGTTCACGAATACCCGGCAACTCTCGATGTGTGCGCGTGCTTCTTCTTCATCGCAAAACTCCCCGCTGTGGACGATTCTGTTTCGCTTAATAGCGGCGCTCCGGGTCCCTTCCTTAAGGCCTCGAATCTTCTCCTTCCTGGCATTGTGTGCAAGATCTTCAAGGATCGAAAGCTTTCCACTTATGCCGTTTGCATTGTGGAGTAGTTGGTCTACTTCATTGGCTGACAACTGTCCGCGTTCTTCATGCTCGCGGCGAATTGCAAGGTTCAAACTAATCTCGGTCGAAGTGACAGCGCGCACGATTGCTGCCGACCAGTCACTTCGATTGAGGAGTCCGAGAGCCTTGCCCCATTGCGTTTTTGCTTTCTGGGCGTCCGTTCGTTCTGTGTAAGGGGTATCTGAAAACTCACCCACGAAACTCTCCCTGCGCGTCGTACGGCTGATCTGGGCAAGATGCGGTTCACACGTTATCTCATCGTATACTACGCGATCTCAGCACGGTGACTGAATCTCCAAGAATTTGAATGGTGTGTCAATGATTGCGGAGACTGATGAAATTCGGCGTCGGGGGGGGCTCTCAGAAATTGCCTACTTGAGTCTCGGTAGCATCTCATCGTGAGGGTGCTAACTGTCGGATCGAACGATGCTGGCCAGATTGGGCTTTGTATGTGTCTTTTCTGACGACGCCGGAACGTCGGAAGGTGCAATTTGTCTAGTATACTCTAAGAACTCTTCGGATGGGTGCCCGGGACGCTGGAGTTCCCTTACGATCATATCCAGAGCTTCAATCCATTCCATCGGATGCTGCTCGCTAACGAGCTGTGCGCGGCACAACGTATAGGGGTGTAGGCCATTACTTTCCAGCGCCGCTGCCATGACCCGTAACATCGTATCAGCTGCCATGTTTGCGCTGCATTTAATTGCATTGCACCACGCCTCGTCATCATGTGGCACTGAAAACCCACAAATCAGAAACCCGGTCAACGCATCGTCATACCTTCCTTCCCGCGAATGCTCGACCGCGAGATTGAAATTGGCGACTTCGTTGAGCGAATCGACTTCGCGAATCAACTTTTTCAGCGCCTCCAAATAGAACTCATCCGATTGAGTCGTACACGATAATATGTGTGCCGCGAGATTTGGCTGACGGGGTATAATTGGCCCATAAACCAAGACCAGCTTTTCGCAAACGTTGAGCCGGAGCCTATTCAACATTGAGCGGGCCGATAGCTCGCCATCTGATATCGCTATAGCAAAGGCAATTCTTGCCTGTTCTACAAGGCCCGCAAAGAGACACGCTTCTCCTAGTTTCTCTGCCAGTGCCGGCGTGATCTCAGGTGCCAGCCAGATCGCGCGTTTATAAAGGCATGCGGCCAGACGGTAGCGCTTTGCCAGATAGAGGCAGCCAGCGAGCCCCTCCACGAAATGAAAGACCTCAACATAGTCGGGGAACAGTCTTCTTGCTTGGTTGAAATCATACAGAGCCTGCCGGTATGCGTGCGTGTTCAAGGCTGCATTCCCGCGATTGTAACGGATCATCGCCTGATCCTGTAGCGACCCAGTCGCTTCAGCCATTTTCAGTGCTGAGGCAAACCACTTTGTCAGTGATCGCGATACGTCTGTCTCCTGACGGCTGAGGCCGAGCAGGAAGATCGTAACCTGAGCATAAGCAAAGGTGGCCGGATCTTGAAGCCCATTGAGGAGCGCAAGCTGAACGGCCTCATCGACGCGGGCGGACAGCGATTGGACGGACATCACAGCGAGATGCTCAGCATCCGTGGTCAGGCCATCACTAAGAAAGCCCCTGGCAAGAATGCGTGCATGATCGGTCAGGCCCAATTGCAGCAATGCAGAGCACAGTCCATAGCTGGCAAGGGATTTAAGCTTGTCTGTATCGCCATAGTCGACCTCGATTGTCAGGGATCCGATTACGCCATACGAAAAGGAAAATGCATCTGCCTCCGCGATGACCTCCAGACCAATCGTGGCGGTCGCAGCGACCGGTTCTAGCACCAGCATGGTATGACGTGATACCAGCGACGCGATAGCTGATTCCAGCATGAATCGGTCGGACGTATTGACTGTCTTGGCGACAATTCTAAGCCCGATTGTCTCGTGCGGCTCCACCTTGCGAAGCTTCCGCAAATTGCCCAGCACAATCTGGATCTGGGAAGGCGTTGTATCGGCCCAGGCTTCCCCATCGCTGAATGAGACACTGAGCGACTTCTGGCTCAGTTGGTCGCGAGCTGGCTTTATCTGGAAATGCCATTTGCAAAAGATTTGTCCTGTCGGGCGGCAAAACCGTACGAGAAGGGTCGGCAGGTCCAGGGAATAGAAATAGTCGAGCTGTTCCAATGACAGCGCCGTTTTCTGCGCGCGACTGCGATCGTCCGTTCCCCTGAGCTGAACATAGAATAGGAGTCCGGTTGCACTGCCGGTTTCTTCGAAAAGTTCAACCTCCACATCGACGCCATAATCGGACGCCTTGGGCCGCGACACCCAGCAGTCAGGTAGTAGTGTATCAAACTTTCTCCGGCTTGCGTCTTCAATTTGGTGGTTCTTGTGTCGCGTGGGCACAGGTCGCTCCTCCGTTGATGTTCATTTTGATCTGAGTTGGGAGACCAGGCAACTTTGACCGCAACGCCTTGCGTTTTTCTCCATGACCTTCTGACTGGAACGAACGCTGAGTGCGAACCGGCTTTTAACGTCCGGAGAACTGGCTTTGAGACGGGCAATTCTTGCAGAAGGTATCAGTGAATGACGCAGAATCCATCTTTCAATTTCGAGATATCACCTGAGTTGATCTAGATCGTGATGGAAGCGGGCGGTCGGAAACGCTTTTTTGGAACTTTGCCTTGCAGACCGGCACAGTTATTTCAGCAATTCGTAAACTGACTGGGAGACCCTATCTGCAGCATCTGCGAGATACTGCGCGTCAAGGTGAGCATAGATCTCAGTTGTCTGGGGTCTTCGGTGCCCAAGCAGCTGGCCCGTCATGCTGAGTGTTTCGCCGGTCATTATGGCTTGGCTGGCATATGTGTGGCGGAGGTCATGCAAGCGGATTTCGTGGCGCAGTCCAATTCGCTCGCGGATGGATCGCCACGGCACATCCAATGTCCCGATGTGTGTTCCGGGATCATGGCTGGCAGGGAAGACATAATCGGACGGCACGCCTGTGCGACGACGCCCAAGGATTGCTAACGCGGGCGGTGTTAGGACCACGTCCCGACTGCCGGTCTTGGACGTTGTTAGTCTAAGCCGATCTTCTAAGACCTCTGCCCATTTTAGGCGGGAGATTTCCCCAGACCGACAGCCTGTAAGCAGGATCAGATGGATGGCATCGGCGACATCCAGCCAGCGCAATTGCGGCGCTTCCAGCCATGCACCAAGCTTTGCAAGCTGCTCGGCATTGAGGAGCCGACCGCGCTCACGCCGAGTGTTCTTGCGGATCGGACTGGCAGGATCTGGCGCATCGCGAGGCAGACGCCCGGTATCTCTTGCAAACTTCAAAGCCGTTCGTAGATGCGTCAGCGCTTGGTTGGCGCCGCCGGGTCGCCTGACGCTGTAGGCGTGGAACCATTCGGCAATTTCAGCCGTCGTCAGCCGGTTGATCGGACGGTCGCCGAACGCGGGGAGCAGTTCGGCCCTGAGGTAAGTGGAGACGGCTTTCATTGTGCCCGGCCTCCAGATGCCGTCCTTGGCTTGCAGGAGGTCTTGGCTGAGATCGCGGAACGTCATGGCAGGCCCGTCAGCTGCCGCGAGCAGCAGGACTGTTTTCGGTTGCTGCTCAGCGCGTAGCTGCAGCGCGCGCGTTCGTGCTTCGGTGGCGCTCATCGTGTCAGGCGATCCAATCGTGAACCGGCGAACTTTCCCATCTACGCGCAGTCTCAGCGTCCACGTCTTGGCGCCGGAGGACTGGATGCGAAGTGCGAACCCCTGCAGCGCAGCGTCGGCGACGGCGTATTCTAGGGCTTTGGGTTTCGCCTTTCGTGCCAGCGTGTCGGTCAGATGCTTCTTCGGCGCGCTCATTGTTCGATACCCTCGCTGTCCGCACGGAAAGCGCGGACATTCTTGAAGTGCCGGGCAAGCTCCTGGCGAAGGGTCGACAGACTGATACCGTTGGCTTCGGCATAGGCGTCCATAGGGAGCCCTTGAGCCAAGAACGCGGCCACAATATCTTTAGGCACTGGCGCAATCCGGGTTTGCTTCGCCGCGAGCGCTTTGCCCAGATGTGCCGCGACCCGCGCCGCCGCCGCGCGGACAGGCGCTTCGGCGAACTGAGCATATCCGGCAGTCGTCTGCAGGTCAGAATGCCCCAGCAAGCCGGACACGGTTCGCAGCGGTTCGCCCGATGAGATGGCGACCGATGCGAACCCGTGCCGGAGGTCATGAAGCCGAAGGTCAGCCAGCCCCGCGCGATGGCGGACCCGGTACCAGACCTTGTCCAGTTGGTTGTTGGAAACGGGCTTGTCGCGTTTGGCGAACACAAGCGCTGAGACGGTGGGCAGCCCAGCGAGCAGGTTGATCGCCGGGGTCCCGAGCCAGACCGCGCGCGGCCCGGTCTTACTGTCGGGCAGAGCTGCTCGTTTGCCGTCGATCATGTCCCAGCGCAGTAAGCGGGCTTCCGACTTGCGGCAGCCTGTCAACGCAAGGAACCGGATCAAAGCAGCTTCAATCGGCCATTGGCGTTCGACGAGCTGCAGCGCTTCACCAAGCCGTCCATAATCGCGCTGTGTCAGTCTGTAGGCCTTGAAGCTGGACTTGCGACGCCGGAGCCCCCGACAGGGGTTATCCCCCGGCGCGCGCAAGCCCAGCAACTCTCCATGGCGGATGATGCCAGAGAGGACAGCAAGGCTGCGGTTGCGGGTCGCAGCAGATGCACCCATCCCAGCCCACCATGCAGCGACATCTTCGGGAGTGAGGGAGGCGAGATCACGGGCACCGAATGCGGGAACAATGAATCGTGAAATCACGTATCGATGCGCGGTGATCGTGGCCGGTTTCCAGTTGGGGGCACCATCTCTCAGGAACCGTTCGGCAAATTCGGCGACACTGGCTTTCGGGATGTCCGGAACGAGGACTGGCAGAGATGACTTGCCGGTCAGCTGGTCCTGCAGGTCGTTGGCGCTGGAGATCGCTTCGGCGCGGGACAGGTCTTCGACAGGCCCCAATGAACGACGGACGGTTTTGCCTTCGATCCGCGTCTGAAAATACCAGGCCGGTTTCCTGCCGGGACGGTGACGGATTCCGAGACCCGTTTTTGAAGCGTCCCATTCGAAGCGGTCTTCTTCCGGCTTTGGGGCGGGAGGTATTTTTGATTTCGGCTTGGCATGCATGAGGCGATCTCCTGATGCTTCCCCGTCAGGACACAAAAGACTGCACATCCTGGGGAAGCGCTCAGGACACACGGGGAAGCAGAAATCCGGGTCCTGGCTGGCATGTTCGATGAGGCCGGAGACGGTGTTCAGCACCGTTGTCCGGATCGCCTCCTTCGGGGATCAACCCCCCTGAAAAGGATGCGATATTTGACTCAATCGAACCCGCGCGCGGTCACTCTTTTGCCCTTTCGATGCCTCTCAAAAGAGACGTTGAAAGGTGGAGTTTCGTTATCACACCCCATGCACCTTCGATGCTGACAAATCGCGAGCGATTTTGTCTCAAACACCCACAGTAAAAGGAAATTGCGCGAGCTAAGGCCGTGTACAGAAGCCGTGTTCGGCGATTACAATTTCGTGGCAGATCGGCTAGCTCGCCAATGACTACAGGCCAATGCGCAGGAAAGATGCGTACACGTCAGTGTTCACGGTCGTTGTCGCGCCCGTCGGCTTTCTGACGCAGCTTTATCTCTACGCCCTGCATGCTGGATGAGGCGCGCGACGCGACGGCGATGGCGCTGATCAACTGCTGGGCTGAGGGCAGGATACGGGCTGGTGATCTTGTGCGAACCTGAGGGCCTCGTATCGGACCGTGCCGGGTTTGGCCGCCGACCTGCGCTTGCAGCTGACGCGCCCTGGCGACATCGAAGCCGAGCGTTCCGGCCTCTGCCTGCCATGCCTGGAACAGCGCCGCGCGCTCCCGTGGGCGCTTTGCTTGCCTTGTGCGCAGCGCGGCGAGTTCCATGCCCTTGGGAGTCCGGTAACCGTATGTGTCGGCC
>TARA_R110001606_G_scaffold10898_4_pt1 | contig 17208 bp, 17 predicted proteins | sample TARA_R110001606 | Tara Oceans TARA_R110001606 (sample SAMEA4398315) | marine metagenome | biome: Polar Biome; feature: [SRF] surface water layer (ENVO:00010504); material: water (ENVO:00002006), including particulate matter (ENVO:01000060) such as... | depth 5 m | reverse complement strand
AAAGACTCCAGCGCTTGTTGCATGTCGGCGATAATATCGTCGATATGCTCGATGCCGACAGAAATGCGAACAACATCCGGACCGGCGCCCGCAGCGACCAGTTCGTCTCCGGACAGCTGGCTGTGGGTAGTCGAGGCCGGGTGGATGATCAGCGATCTGGTGTCGCCGATATTGGCAAGATGGCTGAACAGCTTGACCGCCGACACCAGCTTGGTGCCCGCTTCAAATCCGCCCTTCAGACCAAAGGTGAACACCGCGCCGCCCTTGCCGCCGAGATATTTCTGCGCCAGCGCGTGATATTCATTGTCGGGCAGTCCTGCATAAGACACCCAGCTGACCTCGTCGCGGCTTTGCAGCCACTGCGCCATTTTGAGCGCGTTCTCGCAATGGCGCTCCATCCGCAGCGCCAGCGTTTCCATCCCGGTCAATATGTAGAAGGCGTTCTGCGGCGCCAGCGCCGGTCCCAGATCGCGCAGTGACAAGGCGCGCGCCGCGAGGATGAACGCCATAGGGCCAAAGGCATCGGTGAAGACCTTGCCGTGATAGGACGGGTTGGGCTGGTTCAGGAACGCGAATTTTTCGCTCTTGGTCCAGTCGAACTTGCCGCTGTCGATGATCAGGCCAGCGACGCTATTGCCGTGTCCACCGAGAAATTTGGTGCCGCTTTCCACGACAATATCCGCGCCATGTTCGATCGGGCGGCAGAGCATAGGCGAAGCCATTGTGTTGTCGACCACCAGCGGAATGCCCGCTGCATGGGCGATATCGGCAATCGCCTCGATATCCTGAACGACGCCGCCGGGATTGGCGAGGCTTTCGATAAACACGCAGCGCGTGTCATCGGTGATCGCGCCCTTGACCTCGTCCATATTGTCAGCGTCGACAAAGGTCACGTTCCAGCCGAATTTCTTCACCGAATGGGCGAGCTGGTTGAGCGAACCGCCGTAGAGCTTCTTCGCCGCAACAATATGCGCGCCTGGGTCCATCAGCACATGGAAGACGATGATCTGCGCCGCATGGCCCGAAGCCACGGCCAGCGCACCGACGCCGCCCTCCATCGCCGCAATCTTGCCTTCCAGCGCGCCATTGGTCGGGTTCATGATCCGGGTGTAGATATTGCCGAACGCATCAAGATTGAACAGATCGGCGGCATGATCGACATCATCGAAAACATAAGAGGCCGTCTGGTAAATCGGCGTAATCCGCGCGTTTGTTGTCGGATCGGGCTCGGTCCCGGCGTGGACAGCCATGGTTTCAAGGTGCGGGGTTTCCAGATGATCGGTCATGATGCGTCCTTGTGCAAAGAAGTAAGCAGCGTGCCTAATATCAATGCGCCCGCACCGCAACCAGCCTTATGATGAGTGGCGCGGGTAGTCCGGAGGATTCTGCCGCTACCGCGCTTCGATTGCCCCCTCGCGCCCCAACCATCCGTCATCCCGGCGAACGCCGGGATCCAGACCGCCGCACCAGAGAACCGTCAGAATTTTCCCGAATTTTTTGAAACTTTATCCGTCCTGCGCGTTGGTTGGATGAAACGGAATAAAGGAAACAGACCATGAGCAACAAAGATATGAACGATACAACCGACCGCGACGAGATCCGGGAGGAATTCTGGGAATCGATCGCCGACAGCCCGTTCGTGATGATGGCGCTCGACAATGACAGCAAGCATAGCATCCCGATGCGCGCGCAACTCGACAAGGACGCCAACAGCGCGATCTGGTTCTACACCTCGCGCGACAACCGGCTCGCAAAGGGCGGCCCGGCGATGATGCAATTTGTCTCCAAGGGCCATGATCTTTTCGCCTGCGTCTCCGGCACTCTGACCGAGGAAACCGACCCGGCGATCATCGACAAGCACTGGAGCAAGCCGGTCGAGGCCTGGTATGAACAGGGCCGGCAGGACCCGAGCCTGCTGACGCTGCGGCTTGACCTCGCCGACGCAGAAATCTGGGAAGCCGATCCCGGCGTCGTCGGCATGTTCAAGATGATGACCGGCATGACCATGAACGGCGACGAGATGGGCGACCATGCCAAGGTGCCACTCTAGGCGCGATCACGGCCGTCTGAACGCAGTCCATAGGGGCCGTAGAAAAACGGAACAGAGCGGATGCCGGCCTCAAAACCGGACACAATCCCGCTTTGCTCCTGCTTCCGCGGCCCCTTGGCTTTTCTTGCGGCGCCCGTGCAACAAATGCCCGGCCAGCGCGTTCATTTGCCATGACGAATATTCTCGCCGGACCCGATACGATTGCCTGGTCAGAAGCGCTGTGGCGGCTTGGCGCTGCGACCCTGCTCCCCTTCCTTATCGGACTGGAGCGGTTCATCCGCCGGAAGCCGATCGACTTCCGCCCCTTCGTGATCATCTCCGTCGCCGCCTGCGCGCTGGCGATCGGCGCGATGGAATTGCTTGAATCGACCCGCGACCCGCAAAGCGATATTGACCCCAGCCGCGTTTTCGAGGGCGTGATCACCGGCATCGGCTTTCTTGGCGCCGGCGCGATGTTTCGCGAGGGCAGCTTCGTCCAGGGTGCGGGATCTGCCGCGTCAATATGGGCTGCGGGCGCAATCGGTCTCATCTGCGGCTTCGGGGAAATCTGGCTGGCGGTGATCATCACCGCCGTCATCCTCACCGTTCTGATCACCAGCGCGCCTTTCACTTCCCACTGGGACCCGGGAGAAGAAGACGGGAAGCCGCCGTCTTGAAAGGGCCCCCTCACAGCATCAACCACCAGCAAGCAAAGGAGACTATCATGCCAGCCCAATCCAAAGCCCAGCAACGCGCCGCCGGCGCGGCCCTTTCCGCCAAGCGCGGCGAGACCAAAGTCGGCGACCTCAAGGGCGCGTCCAAGGACATGTACGATAGCATGACCGAGAAGGAGCTAGAAGATTATGCCAGCACCGATCACGACGGCCTGCCGGAAAAGGTTGAAGACGACGACTAGCCTGCGGCAATAGGCCGGGACACGACCCACCTATCATCTGCGCCCAAAGCAGATATCAAATGGCGCTTTCAGCCTTGGTAAGCGGCTCTTTCCACTGCATCCAGGACCTTCATCGCGCTTTTGTCGCCGAACGGGAAAAATTGCATGAGAACCAGGCCCGTGACTCCACTGGCCGGATCAATCCAGTAATAGCAGTTCGCAAGCCCGGCCCAGGAGAGACTGCCCGCCGCGCGACCAGCAGGCCCTTTTTCGGGATTGATCAGGAAGCCCAGACCCCATTGCGTATCCATGTCCGGAAAAGGATCAAAGGTTTCTGCCAGGAATGGAACAACGCTTTCCATACGACCGACCTTCATCGACCCGACATGGTTGCGCGACATTGTCGCGACCGTCTCTGCATCCAGAATTCTGGCGCCGTCCAGCGTGCCTTGATTGAGGATCATACGCATGAACTGCATATAGTCCGCGGCAGTGGAATAGAGACCACCGCCGCCGGATTGAAATTCCGCGCCATCAACACCGCCTATCTCAAACGAAATAGGAACCAGACCGCCCTCTGTGCGGGAAAGCAAAGATACTCTGCGGCCGACCTTTTCCGGCGGTACAGAGAAGCCTGTGTCGTGCATCGATAGGGGAGCGAGAATATGTTCTTCCATATAGTCGCCAAGCGTTTGCCCGCTGACCGATTCCACCGCGCGACCGACCCAATCCGTGCTGACTCCGTATAACCAGTCCGAGCCGGGCTCGAAGAGGAGCGGCGAAGAGATGCTGGCAATTGATCCGGGAGCGACTTTACCCTGCGCCTTCGCCATTTTTTCGCTGGTAAAGGAATAGCCCAGACCGGACGTGTGGGTCAGCAGATGTCGCAACGTGATCGAGGTCTTTGCAGGGCTCAGCCGGGCATTGCCGTCCTCGTCAAAGCCTTCGAGCAGATCGGGGTGGGCAAGCTCGGGAAGAACCGCACCAATTGGTTCGTCGAGCGCCAGCAAACCGCGTTCGACCAGCTGCATCGCTGCAACCGACGTAATCGCCTTGGTCATCGATGCGACGCTGAATATATCGTCCAGTGCCATGGTCCTGCCCGTAGCGGGATCGGAGATGCCAGCGGCTGCGGAAGCCAAAAGCCCGTTACGATTGCCAATCATGGCCACCGCTCCGGCGAGCGCATTTTCTTCAAGGGCGTCTTCGAGGGTTTTTTGCAAATCAGTCATGCACGAGCGCATAGCAACGCTCGCTCGCAAATCCACTCTCAAATGTTCTTCTTCATCACCAAAGGCGAAGCGGACCAGTTCGTCCTTTTAACATATTCGATAATGTGATCGCGATAAAATGCTGCTAGGCCATCGATATGAAATATCCAAAATTGCTAGAGCCACTCGATCTTGGCTTCACCACGATAAAAAACCGCTCGATCATGGGCTCCATGCACACCGGCCTGGAGGAAATGGATGGCGGCTTCGAGCGGATGGCTGCTTATTTTGCCGAAAGGGCAGCCAATAATATCGGCATGATCATCACCGGCGGGATCGCCCCCAATTCCGAAGCATCGATGGGCGGCGCTATGATGTCCAGCGATGAAGAAGCCGCCAAGCACCGGATGGTCACGGATGCCGTGCACGGCGCTGCCGATGATGTGAAAATATGCATGCAGATTCTCCACCCCGGTCCTTTGGCCAACAATAAAGACATGGTCGCACCGTCGGCTGTACGATCCCGAATTGCCAGACATCCCCCAAATGAACTGGATAAAGCCGGCATCCAGAAGCAGATTGACGATCATGTGAATTGCGCGGTGATGGCCCAGAAGGCCGGCTATGACGGCGTCGAGATTATCGGATCGGCCGGCTATCTGATCTCGACCTTTCTGGTGCGCAAAACCAATTTGCGCGAAGACGAATATGGCGGCTCTTTCGAGAATATGATGCGCTTTGCCATCGAGATCGTCGAGCAGACGCGGGCAGCGGTCGGCCCGGATTTTATCCTCATTTTTCGTATCGCGGCGATGGACATGCTCGACGGCGGCATGAGCTGGGAAGAAATTGTCGCATTGGGCAAGGCTTTGGAAAAGGCCGGTGTCACGATCATTTCGACCCATTTCACCTGGCACGAGAGCGCCGTCCCGACGATCGCGACCATGGTGCCCCGGGCCGCCTTCACCTCGGTCACCGGCCGGTTGCGCAAGGAACTGAGCGTGCCGATGATCACCTCCAACCGCATCAATATGCCCGATGTCGCGGAAGCGGTTCTGGCGCGCGGCGACGCTGATCTGGTCTCCATGGCCCGGCCCCTGCTCGCCGACAGCGAATTCATGCGCAAGGCGGTCGAAGGTCGCGAGGACGAGATCAACACCTGCATCGCCTGCAATCAGGCCTGCCTTGATCATACATTCATGGGCAAATTGACGACCTGCCTGGTCAATCCCCGCGCCTGCCACGAAACCATCTTGAACTATGAACCGGTCAGTCATGCGAAGCGGATCGCGGTTGTCGGCGCCGGACCGGCTGGTCTCGCCTATGCTACAGTAGCGGCCCAGCGCGGCCATGCTGTCACCTTGTTCGAAGCATCGTCTGAAATAGGCGGCCAGTTCAATCTGGCGAAAACCATTCCGGGCAAAGAAGAATTTTACGAGACTCTGCGCTATTATAACCGGATGATCGCGGTGCATGGCATCGACTTGCGGCTCAACACGAAAGCAGACGTCGCCGGGCTGCAGGCCGAAGGCTTTGACCATGTCATTGTCTCGACCGGCATCAAGCCACGCACCCCGGATATCGAAGGCATCGATCACGAAAAGGTCGTCAGCTATGTCGACGTGATCAAGGGCAACAAGCCGGTTGGCAAAAAGGTCGCCATCATCGGCGCCGGCGGCATTGGCTTCGACGTCTCCGAACTGATCAGCCATGCCGGTGTTTCCGGCGCGCTCGACCGCGATGTCTTTGCCGCAGAATGGGGTGTCGATTTCGAAAACCACCCCCGCGGCGGTGTCACCGGCGTCGAGCCCAAGGTAGTGAAATCCGATCGCGAAATCACCCTGTTGCAGCGCAAGGACAGCCGCGTTGGCGCCGGCCTTGGCAAGACAACCGGCTGGACCCATCGCATCACGCTGACAAGGCGCGGTGTCGGCATGATGAACGGCGTCGAATATGTGAAGATCGATGATCAGGGCCTGCATGTTCTGCAAGGCGGTCAGCCGGAGCTTCTCGAGGCCGATACCATCATCATCTGCGCCGGTCAGGATCCGCTGCGCGAGCTGCATGATGATCTGCAGCAGGCGGGTATTTCATCCGAACTGGTGGGCGGTGCCTTTGAAGCGATGGAACTGGACGCGAAAGCGGCGATCAATCAGGCCAGCTATATGGCCGCCGCGATCTGACCGGCCAGCGGACCGGTCACAGACCTTCCGAGAGCAGCCGGGTGATATTCCGCTCCTATCCAGCCAGATCGAAAAAAGCCGGGCGAAATCACTTTCGCCCGGCCTTTTATGCGGCACAACGGTTAGCCGCTGCTTACCAGTAAGGCGTTACCGTCCAGTAATTATAGACGCTGGACTGATATTCCCGGTCATAGGCACGGTCCGGCTCGTTGCCGGCAAAGCGCGGCGCGTCCATCAGTTGTTCCTTGGTAACATCGATCCGGTAACCGTCTAGATCAGTGTCATAGTCAAGCTTTGACCATGGGATACTATGCTTCTCGTCACCAATGCCGAGAAAGCCGCCAGCGGAAATGATCACATCAGTAACATTGCCGCCGCGCTTGTCGATCAGCAGCTTGTCAACCGAACCGATCTTGTCCTTGTCCGAGCCGTAAACGGCGGTGCCATCGACGCGGTCGCTGGCGATTACACTGTGGTTTTTTTCATCCTGTAACATATCATTTCTCTCCTCTAGAGTTCAGGGCCCCTTACTGTCGGGGGTAGTCCCGTGGCGGTCCGTATAAAGGGGGAGGACCGATGCCATGTGGCTACAGGGAATCTACGGACGTCCACGCAGATCGTTCCGGGGATTTTACGAATTTTTTGATTGTGGAAAAAATCGCGGGATGCGGCACCTGTTTGCCCCCGAAGTCAGCCGACACACCTCCGGAAAATTGAACAGTTGCGCCAGAAGCCGGTTGATGTAATTCTTCTATATGCCGGTTTCAGCAATCATCCGGCGTCACTTGCCTGAAAACCACCCTACTGAACCGAACTTCCAATCCCGAGGAACGAGCATGATGAATTTGAAGATGACAGGTGCAGCCCTGACTTTGGCGATAGCCATGATCGCCGGCGGTCCGGCATCGGCAACGACAGTGAAAGCCGCCGCCTCAGCAGCGGCGGTTGCAGAGCCCCATCCAGCGAAGCCCTCCTTCATCCCGGCAGATTTCAACGCTCCGACCCTGGTCGAAACAGGGGATTTCAAGCTCGTGCCACTGGGCCCGGATCTGGTGGATGTCGATTTCGCCGCCTATATGTCCTCGATCGACCATTTGCAGACGACCTTCACCCGCAGCACCGGCTGGCCGCACAAGGACATCTCCGCTGCCGACGCGATGCAGGACATGGAAAATGAACAGGCGCGGTTTGAGGGCCGCAAATCCTTTGCCTATGCCGTTCTCACGCCGGATGGCAGTCGCGAACTTGGCTCCCTCTATGTTCAGCCAAGCAATGTCGAAGGCTATGATGCGATTGTCAAAATGTGGGTGACCAAGGCCGAATATGACGCCGGCTTCGACGCCGAACTATATGACTGGGCAACCCGCTGGGTAGAGAAGGAATGGCCATTTGAAAATGTCGCCTATCCCGGACGCGCGATCGCGTGGGACGAGTGGGATGCTCTCGTCGCAGCAGCCAGGGCTGGAAAAGCAGCGCCAGCGGAATAGAAACGCTGAGAACCCAAGCGGCTGGATGGAGAGTGGTAACGTTGCTTCATCAACCCGAGCGGCACGCCCAGATGCAAGATGGATATCCTCAACTGATCGCTTTGGGGCAGACATGGAATGACGGCTCGAATTTTGCATCCAATCCGTTCGAATGACCGAAATTGGGTGGGGAACGGACATTTGATATATGGAAATTGGACGGCGGTTCTCGGGCCGTTCGCGGAGTGTTTGCTTAAGCGCCTTCGATCCAGTTAGCTGACAACAAATATCCAGCTTCTGTAATGACAAGTATCACCCAATTGTACTTGCGCGCCCTATTCTGGAACCGTCGCACATGTTTTTTCGAGTCCATCGATATTAGGTACAACCTGTTTAACCCAGGCCTGTCTGTATGATTGCAGTTTGCTAAATGAAATTCCGCTCAATTCCTTGGCTCTATCGTTATATTTACAGGTACCCTGAATCCAAGGGAGAGACGGTCTCTCTGGCGCCAGCTCAAGATAGCTGGCAGTCACATAATATGAGGCCTGAAATTCCGCGAAAGCTGCAAACTGGGTTAGCTTACTATCCGGCCCATGTTTTTTCAGCATTTGTTTATAATAAACAGCTGATGTCGGTATCGAAAATAGACACTTCCTTCTCGTTGTCTCCGTCATACCATTATCCGTTAGGGATTTTGTACAGCCCTCAAGAGCATATGTAATTGTTTCAAATGTCACTTGGTAGTCTCTGCACGTTTCATCGTCGCAGTTCGCAGAGGCAGGCACGGATGAGAAAAATGAGACGATTGCTACAAAACAAATGCTCTTCACTAAACGAGACAAAATTCGCATGGCAAAAACACATCCTATATTTGGAACCAGGTTGATGCAGTAAGCTCTGAAAAGTTTTCACGCAAATGACAAACAGCGTTAGAATTGGCTGATGATATCTTTGAACGCAGCGGTTTGCTTTACGTTCGGTTTACGGATGATTTTCTCATCATGGCGCGTTTACGCTCGTCAATCCGCCGGGCGATGGGGTGGCTGACGCACGAGCTGAACAATCTCAAACTGGAAAAACACCCCGACAAGGCCTTCATTGGGAGGATCGAAAGGGGTTTTGATTTTAGGGATATCATTTTGCACAGGAGCGGTTGCGCCTCGCGGCGATGACACTCGATGCTTTTCATGATAAATGCTATCGGCTTTACAAGCAAAAGCGCTTACGAATTGGTGCGCTTGAGGCATATATTAAACGATGGAGAGCATGGGCTAAGGGCGGATTGGGTGAGCGGAAATTAGATTGTGACCCGTGGTTGGATAATTTATCCCCACCCCCAAGCCATTACGTCTATCTATAGCGCCTCAGGATAGGACTCTCCTTTGGTGCCCGGCGGCTCCTTCCGAGATGTTATCAGCTCGGGCCTGCGAATGTGGTATTCTCGTTGGTGCCCGGAACATTTTTGCCAAATGTTTCTTTTGCGGCTTGTAAATCTATCAGTCTCGGCTTTTCGTACTTCCTTTTTTTATTCGTTCCGCCGCTCGGTAGGGTGTGGCCTGATGTCATAGGCATTAATCTAGTCCTTTTGCCTGATTTTGTCGGGTTGGAAAAATCCATTTCTAGTGAAATTTTGGTATGTGAATTGGGGATTGAACTCAATGTGTCGATGTGGAGACATGGCGTGCAGAGAGGCTAGAAAGGCGCTTTTTTGGATTTTAATAATCCCCGTGGGTATGACCGCTATTGGGGCGCTAGCGGACTAGCCGCTTTTAATTTTCATCGAACCAGTTCGAATGACCGAAATTGGGTGGATTGCGGACATTGCGTTTCGACGTAGACGGCGCTACCAATCGCCATGGCAAAAGCAGACTACGGCTTACTATTCATCGGTATCGTTCTGAGCCTATTCGGTGTCTTTATCGCATTTGATCTCTTAGGTGCTGTCGGAGCAGAGGCGTGTATTGGAGACAGTTCAAGAGCTAACTGCTACCCGTGGGGCGCTGAAGGACCAGCCGCAGAATTGTGGCGCTATCAGAGCAAGAGCATCTATTTCATCAGCGGATTGGCAATCGGAATCTTGCCCATCATTGCGACCGCTTCAATTGTCCTGAGGAGCATCCAGAAGGAGCGACTTACAAGCTGGCATCGTGCAGTGGTTGGATTGGTGTTATTGGCGACGTTAGTCTTAAATTTTGCCTAACAACCAACGTCAGAAATTGGGGCGACTGCGGACGGTCCGATTTTGCTCCGCCACCTCTCCTTTTGCGCCCAACGCGGATATTGGCTACAACGGCCATTGAATTCGCAAACGGACAGCATGGGGGACAAATGCCCGACACAGTTTTGATCGACGCCGGCAAATACACGCTCCGCAAGCTGGAGCCAGCAGACACCGCCGCCCTGTTCCCGACCTTTGCGAGCGAGGCGGCGTGCCGTTTCCTCTCGCGCCCGCATTTCACCAGCGAAGCCGAGCTCTGTGCGTGGCTAACCGACCCGGATTGGAACGGCCGCAGCTGGGTCGCGATCGATAAATCCGACGAGAGCCTCGCCGGCCGCTTTGTCGCCGTCCCGACCGACGATGATCAGGTCACCGAACTGGGCTATGTCACGCTGTCCGGCCGACAGGGTCAGGGCATCGCACGGGCCTGCACAACCGCGCTGATTTCCCATCTGTTCGAACGGGAGAATCATCGCCGTGTTTTCGCCGAGATAGACAGTAGAAACCTCGCCTCGATAGCCTTGGCCGAGCGGCTCGGCTTCACCCGCGAAGCCTGTTTGCGCGAGCATGAGCGCACCCATGAAGGGCTGTGCGACATGCTGGTCTACGGCCTGCTCCGCCGCGAATGGAGCGGTGGTTCCAAAGTGCAGTGACTTGCTGCGATATCACTGCCCGCTGATCCACCAACACCCGTCATCCCGGCGCAGGCCGGGACCCAAATCAGATAGCAGTGCGCAAAAGCATGGACGGTTTAGACCCCAGCCTCTGCTGGGACGACGAATTTCTTCGACCCGATTAACGCAATCAACGCCCCCCGGCGATCCACCCGGCAAACCGGTTCTCGCCCACGCGCAGCCCCGCGATATCCGCGCTCCGGCTTTCAATCATCGCCACCCGCTCATCCGCCTCCATCCCGATCAGATCGAACACAGAAGGGTGGACATAGCTCTTGCGGCAAATCGCCGGCGTGTTGCGCAGGGTTGCAGCGGCGGCTTCGCAGGCCTGCCTGATCGTCGCATTCCCGTCCGAGGCGATCGCGTCCATCGCGGCGACGCTGCCGTGCCAGGTACGGAACATCTTGGCGCTGAGGCTGTCCATGCCCGACACCGCTTTCAGCCAGTCGTTGACGTCGCCGCTGTCGAGCGGATGCACCTCGCCGTCCGCCCCGACATATTGGAACAGTCGCTTGCCCGGAAGATCGTCGATCTGCTCCAATATCCTCTGCAGCCGCGTGTCGCGCAGACTGCAACTGACTTTCTTGCCGCCCTTGGCCCGATAGCGCAGACGCAGGACATCGTCGTCATAGGTAACATTGCGGTTGTCCAGCGTCGTCGCCCCCTTGCTCATCTTCGAGCTACCGCCGACCCGGATCGCGGTGCGGTCGATCAGCCGGACCAGCGCCGCAATCGCCACATCCTTGCTCAGCGGGTCGCTATCGCCCTCGGCATTGAGCAGCGCGTTCACCTTGCGCCGAATGCGCGGCAGCCGCGTCGCAAATTCCGATAGCTGGTCGAATTTCTGCTGGTCGCGAAAGATCCGCCACTGGTCATGATAGCGATATTGCTTGCGCGTCGCCGCGTCATATCCCGTCGCCTGAATATGGCCATTGGCTTTCACGCAAATCCACACGTCGCTATACGCGGGCGGAATGCCAAGCTTCTTGATCCGCGCGATCTCTATGCGGCATTTCAGATGGCTTTTGTCCGGCAGCAGATATTGAAACCCCCGCCCTCGCCGCACCCGCGATATGCCGGGCTCTTCGTCGCTGGTGTAGACGAGGCTGGGGATGCGGAGCGCGGGTTCGTGGATCATGAGCGAAAAACGCCGGCCGCAATATTCGGTTCCCGCTGCGATGGCGAAACTTCGGCGGGCCGGCCACGCGGGCAGCGCGGCTCAGGTGACCCAGTTCAGCCCGATCAGATAGAGGGCCGACAGGACAATCCATGTGCCGTCCAGCGTTTTCAGCTTGCGCGCCCCCAGCCACAGGGCGATCGGGCGGGCCAGAAAGGCACCGGCCACCGCGCCGGGCCCCGCCAGAAGGACGATCTCCCAGGCGATCGTCTCCATCTCGATATGCCAGATGATCCCGACCAGCACGCTGACCGAGGAAATGACGCAGGCGGTGCCGGTGCACAGCAGCACCGGATAATGGCGCATGAACAGGTAGAGCGCGACCAGCTCGCCGACGCCGACGGAAAACAGCGCGGTCAGCGCGCCGCCGGGGATGGCGATGAACAGCAGGATCACAATGTCGATCTTTTCCAGACGCGCCCGCTCCGGCCGCTTGTGGTTGATCGTCCATGTCGTGATGATCAGCGCAAGACCCAGAAATATCGAGAAAATCTTGTAGCCGAGCAAGATCAGCGAGCCGTCGACCACGGTCAGGCGCTGCATCGCCCACATAGCCGGCAGCGCGAAAGCGAGCACCGTCCCGATCACCAGGGCAAAATCGCGCGGGCGGACAGGGGCTACCTGTGACGCCGCCGCCGGCTGATGCAGCAAGCGGTCGGTCCAGCGCAGTCCGCCAATGGTCATGCCAAAACATTGAATCGCCATCGACGCCGCGGTCACCCGCAGCGGATCGAGCGTCATGATGCCGTGCTCGCGCAGCCCGTTGAACACCGGCACAAACACCACCCCGCCCCCGGTCCCCGACGTATTGGCAATCACCGCCGCCAGCGCGCCGATGCCGGGCAGGAACCAGAGCTGGCCGACCAGAACGGGGTCGTAGCTCGCGAACAGCAGGATGCCGATGTAGAGCGCGAGCAGGACAGCGCCGCCATAAATTACGAGGCGGCCCGGTGCTGGTTTTGACAATGGACGGCGGGAGTTGGTCATGCTTTGCGGTTGGCCAAATCTGCGTGGCGACGCAAGCGGGAATGATCCGGCGGGACCGGCTCATTTCCCGCCCTGGGAATTGCGGCCTCCGGAGGCTTTCAAATCAGGGGGACAGCGCAGGAATTACATTCGAGCACATCCTGGTTTAAAGTGCCCTGCCACCGTAATTCTCACCGTAATTCTCGCCGTAATTCGGACATTATATCGGCTGCAATATAAAATCAGCAATTTGCCGCATCACCCTTTTGCCTTCCGGAATTGGGATCAACATCCAGACGTGAAACATTTTTGAATATTCATGATATTCACAATTTCCGCCCACGCCTTCCAGAGCGGCCTGGAATCTTTGTGAATCAGGCAATAATACATCCGCCGATCCGGTGAATATTTGCATGGGTGGTAGTCGGTCATGCGACCCGAACAAGGGGCTGACCCTCGGGTCTTTTACATCTAAAGGCCCAGCGTATAATTCTCCGAATTTTCTTAACCCGGATATGGAGATCATCGGGTCGCGTTTTTCTATTTCAGGCTGATCAGGATGCATCGCGGTGACATCAAGCCAGGGCGATAGCAGGATCAAGCGACTGGGCTGGAGACTTCCGCTATCGCGCAGTGCATGAGCGAGAGCCAAAGACAGGCCGCCGCCGGCGCTATCTCCCATCACGGTCATATTCGCTGCGCCGTGTTTCTCTGCAAGCTGTCCAAATAGTTGCTGCATCTGGGGGATCAGCTTTTCACATTTCTGCTCCGGCGCAAGCGGGTAGATAGGGACGGTGACGCTTGCCCCTGTTGCATCGACAAGCCGTCCAACAAAGTTCCAATGGGCCCAGGACATGTCCATCACATATCCTCCGCCATGTAGGTAAAGGACGTGGTGATCGCCTTTGCGGGCACCTGCTTTTGGAGCAATCGTGAACACTCGATATCCATCAACCTGCTCTTCCAGCACTGCAAACTTCCGTCTGAAGCGTTTCGAAGGCAAGTCCGGACCTTTTTGACGAAGCTTCTCTATCTTTTCCTGCGCTTCGGATGGATTGGAGAAAAACGTCTTTGTGCCCGTCAGTGGCAACAGAAGATTTACGATGCGGGCGCGTAATGAGATCATGGGATAACTAAGCGCAACTGCTTCTGGAATGCAAATAACGATGCCGGCTTATGTCCGGCTTACCTCAACTGCAAATACCAGCACGGCAACGCCATCAGAAGGACAACCCTCTCATCAGACAAACATTTGTCTTCGCGCAGGCCTTGGCCGGTTATTTGGACATAGAACCAAGATAGGCTTCAACGGCAGCATGATATTCCTCTTCGTTCAACGCCCATTGCTGCAAGTCGGCGTCAGCCCACCCGAGTTGCATGCCCGACTTTCCTCTCCCAAGGCTTGAAGTCATGCCTCGTGTTAATGCCAGCGGTGCGGCAGGCATCTGCAAAAGCTCTCCAATCAACGTTTCGGTCGCCTGACCAAGTTCGCCGTCTTCCGCGCAGCGCTGCGCCCAATGAGCGCTCATCAGCTCATCGGCATATACTTTTCTTGCGGTCATAACCCAATCTCGCGTGACCGGCAGGCCGACCTCCCGGGCGAGCAGCGGAGTGCCGTTCCATACGTTGGGGATTCCAAGCGCAAGCTCGGGTATTCTGAAGATCGTATTCTTGGTAATGACCCTGAAATCGCAGGCGGTTGCCAGCAGCGCACCTCCGCCTATTACATGACCCTGAATACTCGCTATGCTCACCTGGGGAATACGGTCCAACTGTTCCAGCAAGCGCTGCCATGTTGCAGTACGATTGCGCCGCGTCGACCAGTCGCCCTCGACTTTCGGATAGGACGTTGTCTTCAGGTCAGCACCCGAACAAAATGATTTGCCCTCGCCGCTAAACACCAGCAACCGGATATCCGGCCTCTCCATCAATTCATTCAGCGTCGACGCGATGACGGAGCGTATGTTTTCATTCAATGCGTTGAGTTGCCTGGGGCGATTGAATCTAATATTTACGATTTCTTTACCGTATGTGACAATGACATCTTCCTGCTTGTCCATCAAATATCCTCATGATTGTTATGTCCGTTGCCGGGGCGTTTACATGCATTGCGATATTGTGTCATGCCGTCAGCGATGGGAAACTATGAGGGCATCACTAATGACAGCGACGATTGGCCGGATAGTTCCCGGGCTCTACTTTTTGGTATCGGGACTGATGAAGGCCACCGAGCCAGCGGGGATGATTGCATGGGTCTTGGAATAGAGTGCACTGTCACCGTAATTCTGGTGATGATTTCGGGAAGCAATTGGGGAATGGTGCAACTGTCAGCGTAATTCTTATACTCCCAAAATTCATGCGGTTGGAGTCAGCCCTCAAAATTCCCGAGGCTCATAGATTGGGTCGGGATACGGTAACCGCGAGTTGATGGACAATAGCATCTGCCGAAACTCTTTCACCGCAGCCTCAAAATCCCTACCACTACCTATATCAAGATCCTTGAAAACATGGATGGTGTTGCGTTTCGATTGAATTCGCTTTGCCAGGTCCAACTCATCAGCGGGCAAGATTTCAGCCTTCTCGAAATAATCGATAAGAACGTGCATGCGGAGGCCATCGGGGTCGAGTAAAAGGTTCTTTTTGCCATGATAAGCCTGTGTTCTCTTCGTGTTTTCGTCGTCTGCTTTGAAGTCACGTAGATAGACGCAGAGAAATAGCTTTAGCGTTCCCTCCACGAGACTTCCTAGGTTCGTCCAAGCCATTATCAGATCGCCGTCGCTGATCTCTTCCAGTGGAATTTCCACCCATCGCTTTAGCGTTTCTGCCATTGAGGCCAATCGATCAAGACGAGACTGTGCTAACATCTGTGCAGCGTCGTGCGGAGCCCAGCCCGCGCTGTCCGACCAAAACTTTGCCATGCCGGTCAACAGCGTTGCTATACGCGTGACAACCTCCTCAACCGGTATATCGTAATCTGAATTTTTTGCTGCTATCATTCGCCCGGTTATATACCACGTCTAACGATCAGCAAATGTGGAGTTAGCCTACGACCGACGCTATATTCCAAATTTCCTCCATTGCGCCCAAAGCAGGCATTAGATCGGACCTATACAAATGTCGGGTACGGGGCGGTTACTGACCGGCTGTTCACGATGCTGAAATCCGACAGACGGCTTTATGGCGACCTGGACCGTTCAAGCCTATGCGAACCGCAACAAATAGGTTCAACAACATCAGCGCAGCACGCCCGGCAATCGCTGTCACAGCAACCCGAGATGTTATTGAAATTTCTCCTGATTGAAGATCAAAATATCACCGACCAGACAAATCGCGACATAACAAACACCACCGGGAATAAGGCTCCAGCTAAAACTGACATGATCAGACTCATGAAGAAGAATGTAAAATCAAACGGTTCACGTTTCAGGGTTGCTTTATCAAGCAACATTCCAGCGAAAAAGGTCAGGCAAATCAGGAAAATCGAGACCGAAAGTTGCAAATATTCGTAGTTTAAAGCGAATATATATTGATAGCCCAGAAACAGAAGAAATAGGAAGCTGGTCACGAAAGAGGCCACGATAATGGACAGCACCAAAAATAGAACAACCTTGCTGACCTTGGCATCGCGAACAAGATACGTGATTACCGAAACCAAGACCATTGAACTGGCAATAATTCCAATGAGATAGCTCCCATTCAATAGAGCGAAATAATTACGAACGGGCTCTAGAAGCACGGGTTAAGCAACCTCACCCTGCACCAACCCCCGCACACTATTCCCCACCAGAAACCCGTCCGCCAGATCCTCCGCGCGCAAATCGGCCTCGACCGCCTGCCCGCTCTCCAGCAATTCTGCGCGCAGCACGCCCGGCAGCACGCCTCTTGCCAAAGGCGGCGTCAGCAGCTTGCCGTCGCGCTCGACAAAGACATTCCAGATCGCGCCTTCGGTGACAAAACCGTCGCCATCGACGAAGATCGGGTGGACGCCCTCGCCCAACTCCTCAACGCTATAGACCCGCCGGTCGCTGGTCTTGTGATGCAGGCGGAAATCCGCCTTGTCGGCCTGCATGGGCACCAGCTGGCATTTTACCGGGCCGTCCTGCGGCGCGGGCATCGGCTTTAGCTCGATTGCCAGCGCGCCGGACTGGCCGAGGTGCAGGCGGACCATCGCGGGCGTGTCCTGATGAAAGGTGATCGCCTGGATCGCGTTGCGGGCGGCGTGGCGGTCGAATTCGAATTGCAGGGTGCGGGCGCTGGTCTTCATCCGCTCGAGATGCGCTTCCAGCCGGGCGATGCCGCTGGCGGGATCAAAGGCCATGGTCTCGATCAGGTCGACTCTATGGCCTCCCCCCGTATTGGCCCCCGCATTGCCCCCCGCACTGCCGT
>TARA_R110001606_G_scaffold56537_7_pt1 | contig 17212 bp, 11 predicted proteins | sample TARA_R110001606 | Tara Oceans TARA_R110001606 (sample SAMEA4398315) | marine metagenome | biome: Polar Biome; feature: [SRF] surface water layer (ENVO:00010504); material: water (ENVO:00002006), including particulate matter (ENVO:01000060) such as... | depth 5 m | reverse complement strand
AATCTGCTTGGCGTCGAGGTGTATTACCTTCTACTTCCGGTGTTAGAGCATCTTTAACGATTTCAGCATCGGTCCAGGTTAAGTTACCGCGAAAATCCCACGCATCGATGAAGTAAGTTGATTCAATCTCAATCCCTTTGGCTTCGTATTCACGGTCGAAAAAGGTTTGTGATGTAGCTTCAAAATTTTGCTCTTCAGTTTCTGCATAAAAAGCAGTTGCAAATACAGAGAAGGAATCAAAACGTTTTTTAACCCCAAACTCATATTGATTAACTTCATCTACAGCATCTTCTTTCGCAACAGAGCCATCTGCACGTACTTTACCAAATAAAAGTCGGTCAGCATTCGCTCGTCCGCCTTTACTGATACGAGCAAATGTTGCCAGACTTGGGTCAATTTGATAGTTGGCACCAATTGAATAAGATGTGTAGTTCCAGTCGTAGTTAACTGGGCTGGCATTAGTAATATCAATGCCTGCAACATTTTGTTCAGGAACGGATATTTCACCATCACGATTCATATCAACTGTAGAGGTTACTGCACCTGCGTAATTACCGCGAGCTTCGCCACTATCGTAACGGGCACTTGCATCAATACTTACATCGCCAAGTTTTGTAGAAAATGCAACGTACGGGGCGCGAGTGTCGTATTCTGTGTCGTAATCACGCTGACAACAGTTACCCCAAAAAGGTGTTCCGTATGCGTATAAACCATTTTCAGAAAACTCAGTACCATCGGCAGCTGTGACATTTAATAAGGCTGCGTTATCGCCCTTAAGCTCCATTAGATAAGAGTTCCATAACCACGACATGGCAATGTTTTGCGTTGATGCGTAGTAACCAAACGTAATGCTGGTGTCGTCATCGAGCGATTTAGTCAATTTAAAGTCGTTCACAATAGAGTCAAAGTCGTTCATTGTGACGTCAAACGTATGAATACGCATTGCTAAATTGTCTTTAAATGCAGCCCCAGTATTTGCATTGCTGAGTGTTGCACCTGCGCCGCCAATACTTTCTGCAATCGACGTTGCACTGCCTACTTCAGCAGGAATAAGTGAATTAAAGTTACCGCTTACAGATGATTTACGAAAACGGTTTTCGATACGCCAATCATTATCTAAGTCAAATACTGCTTCAAAGCCAATTGAGTCAACGTTAGGGTTCATACCGTCGCGAATATCGCCACTGCTAATTTGGTTTTCGCCGTTTAGACGCACTGTTTTTGTAAATAATGCCGAGTGTGGTGTATCCGATTGTGCGTCAAACCCAGGGATAGAATCGCCATTTGCATACATTGGCATCGGTAAGTAACCTACGCTTTTATCATCTAAATACTTGTAATAAATTCGAACATAGCCGTTTTCAAAATCTTTGGTTAGGTTGGCTTTAATTTGCCCGCCTTTATTTGATGTGTAACCTGTTTCGCGTGGACCTTCACCTTGGCGAACAAAGCCACCGACATGAAAACGTACACTATCGCTTAGGTAAGTACCGTATTCAAAGTCTGTACGAACGCTATCGTAATCGAGGCCCAGAGTAGTTGATACGCTGCCTGATTCGTTTTCACCATTTTTAGAAATAAAGTTAATAATGCCACCAGGTGCATTACTTGCAGCCGTCGATGCTGAGCCGCCACGAATTGATTCGATTGTTTGTACGGTATTATCTAAGCGCATAAAAATATCAGCGTTACCAAAAGCGATATCACCGTATTGCAGTACAGGTAAACCGTCTTCTTGTAATTGTAAAAATTTCGCACCGCCAGATGCCACAGGTAAACCACGCACAGCAATGTTTGCGTTACCTTCACCACCGGTCGATTCTGCGCGAATACCCGGAATGATTCTAAACGCCTCAGCGGTTGAGCGAGGTGTAGACACTTCAACCTGTTCAAGCGACAAGCTACTGACTGATACGCTTGATGCCATAATCGTTGTACGACGTGGTACACCAGTTACAACGATTGTTTCAAGACCTTTGTTAGCTTGTACTTGAGAATTTTGATCTTGTTGTTGCGCATGTACGCCTTGGCTTACTGCAAGTGCTAATGCACTGATTAAATATAAAGGTGTGTTGTGTGTTGTCATGGTTACGCCTCGTTATGTTGAACCCAATTGGATTTGTATTTTTACTTAATCGATTAAGTAAAAATAACAAATATTTTACAAGAAGCAAATTATTTTGTGCTTAATTTGCTCTTTTTTTATTCATTCATTGATTTATAAAGTATTTTTTATTGTCTTAGAATATAGGTTTACTCAGTTACAGGGTTATCTTGCTGTAAAGCCGTTGCTGATGGATCTTTAAAATAATTAAACAGCATAGCTAAAAATAAAATGACAGCAAAGCCCGTAGCTAAATAAAAACCGTAACGCACATGGCCAAAGTAATCGCTGATCATACCCATGAACAAGGGTGCTAAAGCCGCCGAAAGTGCGGTAAAAAATAATATCACGCCCGCCACAGCACCGTGCTGTTGCACTGCAAAGCAGGATATACCTTTAGAGTTTAAAGTCGGATAAACCATCGACATAAATAACCCCGAAAGCGGCAATAAACCCACAGCCCAATCAACGCCACCGAATAATGTACCGACATAACACAGCGCAATGCCTAAGCTTAAATAGGCCATAACACCTTGCCAGCTATAGCGGTTTAGTAACCATACGGCAATAAATCGCCCTGCGGCACGCAGTACAAAAAATATTGTCAATGCATAGGTTGCAAGTAGTGGCCAAGAGCCAGTGTAATCTTTTAACAGCGTAGGCATCCATACATAAATAGCAACCTCCGTGGCCACGTAAAGGGCAATTGCCAGAGAAAAACCTAGCGCATACGGATTTTTGATCATTTTCATGGTGGTGGCAAGCGAGGTGGGCTTTGCTGTGGTTTTTACAACGGCTGGGTAGTCTGCACGCCACGCTAGTAAAGCGAGAATTAAACACATTACACCTGCAATAATGTACAGGTAAGTCCAGCTTACATTTTGCACCAGTAAGACGCCTACTAGAGCTGGCCCTACAATGGCGCCTATGCCAAAAAAGCCTTCTACCTTATTCATCGTTTTAGTGTGATCTTCGTTACTATGTGAAATATCACCAAGTAACGCAAGCGCACCCGTTTTAAATAAACCAATGGCTAAGCCTATGCAGCAAAGTAGCAATAAAAAGAAGGTAAAGCTGGTGCTAAACGCAAACAAGAAACAGCTCGCCGAAAATATTAAAAGGCCTAGCATGATGGTTGTTTTACGCCCTAAACTGTCTGCTAAAAAACCTAAAAACAATCCACTAAAAGCAATTAGCGCCATAGGTGCATAATGGAACGCGCTTGCTTGGGTCATGCTTAAACCAAACTCTTTAATAAGTTCAGGTATGATCATGCCCACCGCATCAGAAGTCATGGCAAACATAAAAAACATCATATATGTAAGCCAGCGTATTTGTTGCAACGGATCGCTGCTTACGTGTGTGTGTGATTTTGTCATGTACTTTTTCCTCGTTAAATGCTCAGTTAACACTTAGTAAGTCAGTTAGTTACTTATTGTAGTATTACGTGAGCCACGATTTTTGTATGTAAAATTATTAAAAATTACTTGTAAATTCTTACTTGCTAGTTAAAGATATATCTTAATCGATTAAGTTTCAACATGGTAATCACACAATGATGAAGAATAAAGTTCAATTGATCACATATGCTGATCGAATCACTGGCCAAGATATCAACGCATTGACCGCACTTTTAAATGGTCCATTACACGGCGTGTTCGGAGGTGTCCACCTATTGCCATTCTACAATCCAATTGATGGTAGTGATGCAGGCTTTGACCCTATTGATCATAGTGCCGTGGATGAACGGATCGGTACTTGGCAAGACATTCAAGTGTTAGGAGCAGACTATGATCTGATGGCCGATTTGATTGTGAACCACGTATCGGCGCAATCCTTTCAGTTTCAGGATGTACTAGCAAAAGGTAAAGCATCACCGTTTTGGGATTTATTTTTAACTAAAGAAGATGTCTTTCCAAATGGTATGAGTGACGCCGAGCAAAAAGCGATTTATCGCCCGCGCCCTGGCAGTTGTTTTACTCCAATGCCATGTGGCGATGGTCAAACGTATGATTTTTGGACCACGTTTACCGATAATCAAATCGACATTAATGTTAAAGTTGCTGCGGGCGTTGCGTATTTAAATAATGTATTAACAAAGTTCTCTGCTAATAACGTTAATATTATTCGTTTAGATGCGGCGGGTTACGCGATTAAGCAAGCTGGCACAAACTGCTTTATGCTAGATGAAACGTTTGATTATTTAGATAAGTTATCGGCGCAAGCTAATGCATTGGGTATGGAAACAATTGCTGAAATTCACAGCCATTATCAAACTCAAGTTGACGTCGCAAAGCGGGTCAATATGGTTTATGACTTTGCATTACCACCATTGATTTTGCACAGCTTATTTACCAATAATAGTGATGCACTTGTAAAGTGGTTAAATATTTCACCACGTAATTGCTTAACAGTACTCGATACCCACGATGGCATTGGTATTATTGATGCGGGTCCAATGGGTGATAAGCCAGGATTATTAAATGCAGCGCAAATTGATAATCTAGTTGAAACTATTCATGCAAATAGCAATAACCAAAGCCGCCAAGCAACTGGGGCTGCTGCCAGTAATGTCGACTTGTACCAAGTAAATTGCACTTATTACAATGCGTTAGGTGCAAATGATTTTGACTATTTAGTTGCGCGCGCGATTCAATTTTTTGCACCCGGCGTACCACAAGTTTACTACGGTGGCTTATTCGCAGCTGAAAATGATATGGCGTTACTAGCAAAATCAAATGTAGGTCGTGATATTAATCGTCCATATTTAGATGCTGATATCATTGCGCAGTCTCTTGCAAAGCCTGTTGTACAGGGATTACTAAAATTAATTGAGATACGTAATACTCACAGTGCCTTTGCAGGTGAGTTTAGTGTTGAAGGTGATGACAATAGTTGTGCTTTAAAGTGGCTATTAAACGACAGTGAAATTGTCCTAAAAGTTAATTTTGCACGTCGCGAAGCGTTAATAATTGAACGCACTGGGAATGAGCAAATACTCACCTCACTAAATGATTTGTTAAACTAAATTAAACCTTACAATCAGTCACTTATCAGCCACTATGACCTAACTGTAATTGGTAGTTGATAAGTGCTTTTTGCTCTTCTTTGCTAATAAATAAATTAGCTGCTAACGATCCTTTTTCTTCACTATTTTGATGAATTGTTGTTAATGTTGGCATAGAGCGCTGCGCTTCATCAATGCCATCAAATCCAACAATTCGCAATTCTTGGGGTATTTTTATACCTATTTTAACTGCTTCGCGAATTGCCGCGAGGGCAATAAGATCACTCATACAAAGTAATACATTGGGTCTAGGTATGCAGTTGAGCGCCTCTTTTGCTGCGATGCTCGCATAACGTTCGCTACTTTCTGGAATATTCCAAGTTCTATCGTCACCTAAGGTAATGTTAACTTCGCTTAATGCTTTTTGATAACCTCGTAATCTTTGATGTGCAATTGATTGACCGGCTTCGCATTCATGATGCTCATATACACGACACAATACATTTTCATCTAATAACCGCAGTCCCAATATAGCGACCTGATCAGCACTGCTTTTTAATACGTGTTTAGCCACTTCATAACTAGCTTGTTCGTTATCTATGTTTACTGAGGCATTACGATCAATATCAAAATCAACGGTAACCACATGTTTGGGTACAATTTTTAATTGATCTACAAGTGATTGATTGCGCGGACGACCATAACAAATAAAGCCATCAACAAAATCTAATACGCTGTTAAGGTTTTGACTATTTCCCGAAAATAATAATAAGTTAATATTGTTTTTTTCAAGGATAGAAGCCACACCACGCATAAAACTACTGGCCACAGGATCCGACACCATATACTCAATACTGTCAGGTAATACCAGCGCAACAATATTAAATTTACCACGGCGTAATGATTGCGCTGCTTTATTGGGTCCAAAATAGCCAAGCTCTTTACACGCCAATAAAATAGACTCGCGACGACTTTTTGATAGTTGATCTGGACGATTAAATGCATTTGAAACGGTGGCGTTAGAAACGCCTAATTCTTTGGCGATGCTTTTTAATGTCCAATGTTTTTTTTGGGTCATACGACTTCTCATGATAGTGAACGCGATTCACTAATAAATTACCATATTTCACGCTAAATCAAAGTGTTAATTATATTGTAGCGTGTATAGCAAGTTACGTAATTAGGTATTAGGAACAAGAATGAACTAGAAAGTGGTTGTTATTAATAATAAAGTACTGGCTTTTTTATATCTGCTAGCTTACTAACTCACACGTTACTGTTTGGGTGATTTTTCACAAAGTCGCCTTATCATTTATATCTTTACATATGTACCCTTTTTGATGATAAAGTACTGTTGTTTTCTATTTTGCTACAACTAATGAATTAAAAATTTTTTAGTTTTAGGCAAAGTATATTGTATGTAATGGCGATTATATGTTGCAAATTGCGTCCTTGATAACCCGTTCTGGATTGAAATAATAAAATTTATCAAAGGTAAATTATGAAAATGAATAGATTGATTTTGGCGTTACCGTTATTAGGAGCAAGCTCTATGGCGCTTGCTAATACGACCCATCAGCGCGTATTCAAGCCACAAGCTGCGATTGTTGAACGTGTGCATCATCATGGCGTTGAACACGGCCATAATGAAAAAGCACCAATAGCACAGCTGCAATCACAACCCCAAAAATTTAGTATGTTAATGATGCGTAGCCAAGCTGCAACAGTCAGCTGCGATTTAAATGCACTGGCTAATGCTAGTTCAACGAGCATTATTACTGAGCTTAAAAATCAAGGTAGTGGCTGTGTTAATGAACTATTTAGTGCATCAGCATCAACTCAGAGCCTAGTATTTAGTTCTGATAATATGTATGCGGTTGCTAATCATGCAAAGTCACTCTCACAGACTTATGCTGGCGGTGGTGACATTGAACTCGAGGCATTGTTCCTATATTTACGAGCTGGTTTTTATGCGGAATTTTACAACGACAACGTGAGCTTTAGCTCTTGGGTTACGCCTGCCGTAATTGATGCGATAGATGCTTTTGTAAACAACAGCCATTTTTATGACGATAATGACGGCCATGGTAAAACGCTTTCTGAAGTGATCATTACGATGGACAGCGCTGAACAGCAACATCGTTACTTGTATGTGGTGAAACAGTGGCTAACGCGTTTTAACGAAAGCTATGCTGCAAAATGGAATATACGCAGTGCGGTGAATGGTATTTTTACTTTGCTTTATCGCGGCCAGTGGAATGATGCATTTGTTACAGCTGTAGCTAGCGATACTGATTTAGTTACTAAGCTGAATGCATTTACCCAAAAGCAGTGGATGATTGACTCTGACGCACAATATTTAATTGTTAATGCAGCCAGTGAGCTTGCGCGCCTTAAGCAGTATTCCGACACTGCTATTCAAGCTACTGTTGATACTGGCTTAAAAGCGGTTTTTAGTACTTATAACAGCTTTGGCTATGGTGATGCAGTATGGCTTGCGGCGGCAGATTCTGTCAGTTATTACGCTGATTGTAATGATTATGGTATTTGTGGCTTTGTTGATGAACTTACTCAGCAAGCGCTTTCGCAAAATTATAGCTGTAGTAGCACTATTAAAATTCGCTCACAAAATATGACTGCAGCACAACATACAGCTGCATGTGCTGCAATGGGCGCAGAAGAAGGTTTATTTCACACTAAACTTGCCACCAATAACACCCCAGTTGCCGATGATAACAACAGTTTTTTACAAGTAAATATATTTGATAGCAGCGATGATTATAGTAAATACGCAGGTGCGATTTTTGGCATTAACACCAATAATGGCGGCATGTATTTAGAAGGTGACCCCGCAGTTGTGGGTAATCAAGCAAATTTTATTGCCTATGAGGCGAGCTACGCCAATGCTGAGCATTACGTGTGGAATCTAGAGCATGAATATGTGCATTACTTAGATGGTCGTTTTGACTTATATGGAAACTTTAATTCACCAACTGAAGATATTGTGTGGTGGTCAGAAGGCGTTGCAGAATATGTTGCTAATCTTGATAACAATGACGCCGCTAAAAATACCATCAGTGATGGTTCGCGTTATACCTTAGCGCAAGTATTTGCCACTAACTATGACGGTTTTGATCAAGACCGTATTTATCGCTGGGGTTACTTAGCTGTGCGCTTTATGTTCGAACGCCATTACAGTGAAATTAATGCCATGCTTGCAGATACACGCATTGGTAATTGGAGTGCTTATAAAGCGAAAACTGTGCAGTGGGCAAATAATTATGAAAACGAGTTTGTACAATGGTGTGATGACTTAGTTGCAGGTACAACCACTAATACGCCACCAATCGCATACATCAATGGACCTTATGCCGGTATGCAAAACAATGAGATCAATTTTACGAGCAATGGCAGTATTGACAGTGACGGCTCAATTGTTAGTTATCAGTGGAGCTTTGGTGATGGCAGTAGTTCTAATCAAGCAAACCCGGTGCATACTTATACAACATCAGGACAATATAGCGTATCGTTAACGGTTGTTGATAACCAAGGTGCCAGCCAAACCGCATCAACATTGGCTAGTATTGAAGAGGATAGCAGCGTTGGTAACGGCGAGTTGATAAACGCTCAACCAATGACTATTGCTGGCGAGCAAGATGAGCTGTTGTATTTCAGCTTTGATGTACCGCAAGGTGCCAGCGACTTAGTGTTTAGCTTAAGTGGTGGCACGGGCGATGCTGATTTATATGTGAGTTATGCTGCTACACCAACAATGGATAGTTATGATTGTCGTCCATATGTCGGTGGTAATAGTGAACAATGTGTAATAAATCCTGCGCAAGCAGGTGTTTATCAAGTAATGGTTCGTGGCTATAACATGTTTGATAATGTGCAATTAACTGCTTCATACACAGGAGCAAGCAGTAGTGTACCTGATGCATGTGCTACCCAAGGTAGTCGTAGCAATGGCCGTTTAAATGACGGTGAAGTGATTTGTTTGGGTAACAGCGATCCTATGTGGTTTAGTATTGCTGACGTTCAAAGTCAAAGTGGTGTGGCGATAACCACCGCTAATGGCAGTGGCGACATCAGCCTAAGTTATTCAAACAGCAGCTGGCCAAATGGCAGTAATGAACAGGCTCAGTCCAGTAATAGCGGCAATAGCGAATGTATTTATATTAGTGATCAAAGCCAATATTGGGGTTATTTAAAGGTGTCGGGCAATAGTACTGGTGCAAATCTAGTGGTTGATTTTAATAGCCAAGGGTGTCGTTAAAATTATCATATTCAAAAAGTAAAGCACCTACAGCAAAGCCCATCTAGATGGGCTTTTTTTAGTGTTGTAACTTAAGCGTTAAAGTGAGTTTAGGTTACTCGTTTATACACCGCGAGTGGATGCGAAGTACTTAATGATACATGCACGCTATCGCCAGGGTATACCACGACTTCGTGGCTTACGCGGCTAGTAACCACTGTTTTACAGGCAAGCTCTACTGCACATAAACGACTCCCTCCTTCAAAGCGTACCCATACGACCACACCGTTGTTGCCGATCTCACCTTGTACTAGCATTACATCGTCGGGGCGAAGTAGGACATCCACCTCACCTTGTTGGCAATCTACGGCTAGAGCGGGCACATTGCCGATGGCTGTAGTTGCTTGATTATTATCAAAAAAACCGCTAATGAAACTTGCTTCACCTAAAAAACGTGCAACAAAGCGATTGTTGGGCACACTAAAACAACGCTCAGGAGTATCAAGTTGCTGGATTTTTCCGGCCTTGAGCACACCCACACGATCGCCTATTGATAAAGCTTCTTCTTGATCATGAGTCACCCAAATTGCAGGCACGCCAGCTTTTTTCAGGGCATTTCGGATATCCCAGCGCAGCATATCTTTTAGTGCCGCATCAAGGTTTGAAAGCGGCTCATCAAGTAACACAAAGTCAGGTTGGTGGGCAAGGGTACGTGCTAGTGCAACTCGTTGTTTTTGACCGCCTGAAAGGGTGGCTGGCTTTTTATGACGAAAATCATCAAGACCCAGAAGGGCTATCCAATGATCAGCAACGGCGGTATCTTTTAAACGAAAGCCAATGTTTTGCTCAACGGTTAAATGAGGGAATAACGCAAAGTCTTGAAATACCATACCTACGCTGCGTTTTTCAGGCGGCACAGTCAATTTTGGGGTAGCCTGCCATTTACCTAAGTTAATTTCACCTTCGCTAATAGGAATTAGTCCGGCGAGCGCTTGTAAAATTGTGCTTTTACCACAGCCCGTAGGGCCTACTAGCATGAGAATTTCACTTTCACCAAGCAACAAATTTAGGTCGCTTACTACACGGTTACTGCCATAATCTATAGACAACTGGCTTACAGATAGCATTTGTATTTAAATCCTCAATGTTCGAGTTGGTTACGTTTTTCGCCAGACATCATAATAGCTAAACCGCACGCAGAAATCAGTACTAACAATAACCCAGGAATAGCAGCACGACCAAAATAGCCCGCCTCATAAACACGCCATAAATAAGTCGATAGTGTTTCAAAGCCAGTTGGGCCAAGTAATAAGGTTGCTTCTAATTCACGCATGGATTCTAAAAATACTAAAGCGGCACCGGCTATGATCCCACGCATTGTGAGTGGTAAAGTTATGCGGGTAAATGCTTCGCGCGGACTGGCGCCTAAGACCCGCGCAGATTTAACTAAACTTGGATCAAGGTGCTCAGTGCTAGTGCGCACAGAGCCTACCGCTAAGGGTAAAAAACGCAGCATATAGGCAATGATCAACAGCCCTAATGTTTGATATAAAAACGGCAATTGCAAACCACCGTAAACTAGCGCGGTGCCCATTACAATACCTGGAATACCAAAACCAAAGTAAGTAACACGCTCCATGAGACGACCCGCTTTACCGCTAAGTGCAGCATGGGCAACAGGGATAGCTACAATCACCGCAACCACTGCAGCAATGGCTGAGGCATACGCTGAATTCCACGCGATGCTAAAATCAAATGAGCTAAAGCCATCACGCGCTAACCACAGCGAAAATATCGCCAGAGGTAAGCCAATGGCTAATAATAAAATAGGCGCAAAAGTGGCAAACATAGCCGCTAGTTGCCACTTACTAGGAAACAAAATTAATGGCCGGCCATGGCGTTCGCTAGCCGTTTTAATTTGTGACTCAATCAACAGTAAAAAGCCCACAATCACCAACAACTGTAACGATAACATTGCCGCACGACTTAACTCAAAAGCATTGTACTCGACATAAATAACCCGGGTAAAGGTATCAAGGCGCATCATTGCAGGTGTGCCAAAGTCAGACAAAGTATACAGGGCGACCAATAACGAACCTGCGGCAATGCCATTTACTACACGGGGTAAGATGACTTTAAATACACTTTCGGTCATCGACATACCTAAGGTGCGGGCCGCATTAACCATGCTTGCATCAAGACTAAGTAAAGATGAGCGGGTAGTCATCATTACAAATGGAAATGTGTAAAGAGTCATGACAATAGCTGCGCCGCTGAGTCCATCCATCGATGGCAGTTCAATACCAAGTAGATTATGTATCTCTCCGCCGGAGCCAAAAGCCGCATAAAGCGTAAATGCACCTATGTAACTGGGAATGGCTAGAGGCGCGGCAAAAAACACCAACCATACTTTTTTAAACGGTAAGCGCACATAAGCGCTGATAAATGCTAACGGTACTCCGATTAAAATAGAACCAATGACCGTTAATACCATCAAGGACAAAGTATTGCCGAGAATACTTAAATTATGATTATCAAACAAAGAGCTGGCATCAGTGGCCAGCGTTATTAAAATAAAGATAGGAGATAAAACAATAAGCGCTGCAAGCAGCGCCATTGGGTAAGAAGCTGGTAGTCGCATTACAGTACGCCGCTATTTCGCATCAAAGCTATGGTTGGCCGAAGATCAGCTAACTGTGTTAAGTCCACTTTGGGTGGTGAAATATTGGCTAAAGATGGTAACCCTTCAGGTAGAGGGACACCATTTACCAGCGGAATTTCATAGGCTTCACGAGCCAAGTAACCTTGCACTTCGATGCTTAATAAATAGCGCATAAAGTGAGTGGCAAGAGGATCGTCGTTCAATGCCAAAATACCTGATGCATTGACTAAACAGCCAGCATCTTGTTGGGTAAATGCTAAATCAAGTTTGGCATCTGGTTTGCCTGATTTTAAACGTAAGGTGTAATAGTGATTAGCAAAACCAATATCCACTTCACCACGTTCAACGGCCATTACTACACCCAACTCACCGGCATAGGTTTTAGCACGCTTCTTAATCTTTTTCAGCCATTTCGCTGTTTTATCGTCACCTTCGAGAATACGCATTGCCGTTACAAATGATTGAAACGATGCATACGCAGGTGCCCAGCCAATGCTTAAGTCACTATCAGCAATGTCCATAATACTGGTTGGAATTTGCTCTTTGGTCAAACGCGAAGTGTTATAGGGTATGGTGCGCACACGACCGGTGACAGGGGCCCAATCTTTATAGCGAAACTGTGGTTGCAACTGCGCTGATAGATCACTCGGAATAGGTTGTGCAAGGCCGGCATCTGAAACCAAGCCAATAGCGCCAGAATCAACAGCCCAAAACAAATCGGCTCTACGCACCCCTGCTTTTGCTTCAGCAACAATTGTATTGGCTAAAGCTGCTGTAGGACCACGACGAATGCCTAGTTTAAAGTTGGGGTTTCTGTCTTGAATTGCTTGTAGCACATTTTCATACAAACCACCTTCACCACGACCTAGGTATAAGGTCAGCTCACCTTCAAGTTTAGGTAAGTCATCAACAGAAACTGGGTTTGCTATGTTGGCAGCTAGTGCGCGAGAAAGAGGCAATGGTAATGCACCGATTGCCCCAAACGCAGCTAGGCCTTGTATAAAGGTCCTACGCTTCACTTAAAATACATCCTTACGTGCTTTTTCGGCTTTTTCGAGTAATACCTTGGCGCTGTCTAATTTAGTGTGCATGCTACTTACCACATCGCGTACTTCATCAACACTTTTGTTATCTGAAATTGCTTTTGGCAGTGTCACGTTAAAATCTTTTTCTAATATTTCAACAAGTTTGGCATCTTGTTCGATAAGTGTGCCTTCAACACCTTCAAATAGGTGAAGGTAAGTATCGTGCACAATGCTGGTTGCTTCATCACTTAAACGCTCTGCATATTTGGCAATGACACGATCAAGTTTATGTTTAATTTCATCGATTGTAGCACTTTGAGTCATGCTTGTGGTTGCAGTTGCTTTAACGTTTGCAAGCAAACCTTTTTGTTGAAATTGCGCCGCTAGTTTAACTGCGCCAAGACCTTGCCACAAGGCAGCATTCATCGCTTGTTGTTCTTTACGAGCTTCAGTCGCCGGCTTGTTATTATCAATGGCCATTTTTACGCCATAAATACCTTGCCAGATTGACGCATATACCGGCACAAAATTTGTTTCAATCGCGCTGTGAAACTTCACTGATTCCCAATACTCGATTAGGTCATCGCTTTTTACTGCTTTTACGCCTTTGCTTTCATAGTCGCTTACTATGGTATCGACTTTGCCGATCATCCATTCAACTTCTTCTGAGTAATCTTTGATATTTGCTTGTAAGTGATTTACATGTTCGCCAATAGGGCCATTAGCAAATGCAGGTTGCGCAACAAATGCTGATACTAAGAGAAGGCTCACACCTAAGGTGGTAGCTGATTTAAATACTGCTTTCATAATAGAGGATCCGAAAGGTAATTGTAAATGATAGCCATTATCATATCCATAAAAATGACTAAAAGCAATATACCTAAATTAGCCTTTGAATGCCCATTTTATCTTTGTTTATAAAGCATTTGTTTGTATTAGGGCGGTTGTAATGATTTGTCGATATAAACCTTAACCGCAGGATCGGTTGGTTTATGAGCGAAAGTAACAAAAAAATACATTTTTCTTTGCTTCAATTGAATTTACAGCAGCACAGAGTCTATCGACAGGTTACTTGCTACTAATTCAAATTTATTTTTTGCACTAGGAAACAATAATTACATGCCTAGGCTAGCAAGTCGTCTTTGGCTGATAAAAAGGATTATGATGAAAAGACAAGTACATTTATGAAGTGATAAAATACGCATGCTTTCTTTAATTAAACTTGCCACACTTTTTAAATGCGTTGACAATACAAAGGCAAAATTTACTAGGTAATTGTAGTAAAATAGCAACTCGGATATGGTTTGTGTTTCACAGCTATAATCTAAAGAAGAGTTAACTATTCTGCTTGCTGTGACTTTTAGCTGTTTAGTAATAGGAATAAATACTATCTATGCATTCTGTGCTACTTATGCAAAATCAAAGCTATCCTCGCAAAAAAGGGGGACGATACTTAATAAGGTCAGTGGTGGAGTATTCGTCGGATTTGGCGTTGGTCTCTTGCAGCGTCAAGTAAATAATTTCATGCCATAACGTAATCTTTATGACATCTACTTGCGCCTGTTTAGATCATTTTACTTATTCAAGATAAGAGCGGTTTATGCCAACATTGAATGCGCAACAATTAATACAACACAATAAAATCATTTTATTCGACGGGCAGTGTAAGCTATGCAGCGCGTGGTGCAATTTTATTATTAAACACGACAAGCAGTTGCATTTTAAACTATGCAGTGTGCAGTCTTTAAAAGGCCAAGCGATACTAAGTTACTTTAACTATGCAACAGATAATTATAAAACTATGATTTATGTTGAAAATAATCAATGTATTACGCAAAGTGATGCATTTATTAATATTGTTACGCAGCTTGGTTGGCCTTGGCAGATAGCTAAAATATTGCGAATAATTCCCAAATGCCTACGTAACTGGGCGTACGATCGCATTGCGTTTAATCGATATCGCTTATTTGGCAAGTACGATTACTGTCGTATACCAAACAGTGACTATGATCAGCATTACTTATAAGGCATTAAATGTTGTGTTAAAATCGCCGCAGTTAAATTGAGTAGAGACAAATAATGGCCAGCACTGCACACGCATTACATATTTTGGTTAAGCATAAAGAACTTGCTGAAGATATCATCAAGCAATTAAAAAAAGGCGCTAAGTTTCAAGTGCTCGCTAAAAAGCATTCAACCTGCCCATCAGGGAAAAAAGGCGGTGATTTAGGCGAGTTTAAACGCGGCCAAATGGTTCCACAGTTTGATAAAGTCGCTTTTAGTGCTGAGATCTTAGAGCCACATTTAGTTAAAACCAAATTTGGCTGGCATGTTATCAAAGTGCTGTATAGAACGTAAGAGTAAATAAAGTTAGCGAGAGTAAAGTTAGCTAGAAAAACGAGTGACTTTGATTTAAACGTAAAAACCACCTACAAAGGTGGTTTTTACGTTTAAGCATCCAGTAACTTTAGCTGCCAACGGCACTTGGTTGTACATCTAAGCCGTAACCAAACATTACTGCAAGCACTAATACAATTGATGCGGCTAACATTAACTTAAGTAACAATGGTAAACAAAAGCGGAACCAATGGCCGTAAGGTACGCCCGCCATCCCTAAAATCCCCATTAAGACTGCATTAGTTGGGATGATCATATTTGAAAAGCCATCGCCAAATTGATATGCAAGTACAGCCACTTGGCGTGGCACGCCGACTAAATCGCCCAGTGGGGCCATCAGCGGCATAGTTACATACGCTTGCCCAGATCCTGATGGAATAAAGGTATTGAGCATTGTTTGAATGACTAACATTCCAATGGCTGAGATCTCGGCGTTCACATACGAAAGTGGTAGCGACATACCATGCACTAAACTATGCAAAATTTGCCCATCTTCCAGTATCAAGGCAATACCACGGGCCACACCAATTAAAATAGCGGTAGTTACGAGGTCTGAGACCCCTTCAATAAAACGGTTGGCAGTTTCATCTGCTGATAAGCGCCCCAGTACAGCAACAATCGCACCCCAGGCAATAAATACACCGCCTAGCTCGTATAAGTACCAACCTTTAGTGGCAATACCCCACACAGCGACAGCAAGAGTGATGATAAAACTGCCTAAAATTAGTTTATGGCGCAGCGCAAGTACAGGATACTGCGGTGTTGCTTTATCGCCTAAAGGGCAAGGTACATCAAGCATCATGGATTTACTTGGATCGTTTGCGACTTTTTTAGTGTATTGCCACACATGGTGAAAGCCAATTAATACAAACGGCACGAATATCGCCAAACGTAACCATAAGCCAGAATACACTGGAATTTCAGCAATTTGCTGAGCAATTAACACCGTAAACGGGTTAAACGCCGATACCCCATAACCAATCCCGTAACCTGCCACAATCATACCGACCGCAGTCATTGCATCAAGGCGCATGGCTTTACATAAAGCGACTAAAATCAGCACAAACGGAATGTATTCTCCCGCAGTACCAATGCTGCTCGATGCTAAGGCAAAGCAAAATACCACCATAAAAATAAGTCGTTGTGGTTGTCTACCATGGCGTTCAAGTAAACGACCAATCAACGCATCAACCGTGCCGGTAGCACGGGCAATGGCAAGTACGCCGCCAACAATCAATACAAAAAAGATCACATCTTGCGCAGCGGCAAAAGCACGCGGAATAGCGGTTAATAAATCCCATGGGGTCAAATAATGACGTTCTGCAACAGTTTGATAGGTGCCGGCAATCACCATTTCTCGGCCAGAATCAGATAATGTAGTATCAAAAAATCCCTGCGGTACTAGCCACGTAGCAACTAACGCAGTGACCATCATACCCAGCAGTAAAATTAAAGTATGCGGCACTTTAAAAGAATTACTCATACGTTCTCCATTTTTATAATTAGTGCAGCGAAAATATAGACGCTACTTTTTGTGAAGAATACCACGACTTGTAAAATCACAATAAAAATAGGCACGCAAGTCTGTAAAGGAATGTAACAGGGAAGAGCCATGCTTATAGTTAGCTGGTTCAAGAAAAAACAGTCATTAGTTTAAAGTGGGTGTCTTTAAATTGGGTTGTGTAATAACACAATATTTACGCAGACACCCAACTTAAAATTAGCTTATTTTCGCAGACACCCATCTTAAAATTAGCTTAAC
>TARA_R110001606_G_scaffold8674_3_pt1 | contig 17251 bp, 13 predicted proteins | sample TARA_R110001606 | Tara Oceans TARA_R110001606 (sample SAMEA4398315) | marine metagenome | biome: Polar Biome; feature: [SRF] surface water layer (ENVO:00010504); material: water (ENVO:00002006), including particulate matter (ENVO:01000060) such as... | depth 5 m | reverse complement strand
GTAAACTCTTGCACTTGGCTAAATACCCCCACCAGCTCATTCGTTAAGTCTAGGAAGCCGGCACTGCTGCCACCCTCTAATTTAGCCAATTCACCCTGAATTTGATTTTTAATCAAATGCGGACGAACTGTTTTCCCCGGAAAGGCCGTTTGATAACGCTCAACCACCTGTGTTTTAGCGACTTCAAGCTCACTATTTAACTGATACAATTCAAGACTTTTTACTGCCACAGAGCCAACTAACGCGACACTCGCTGCAATGGCGGCACCTTGCCAATACGCCCACCATAATGCGCTTTTCTTTTTCAGTTGATATTGGCCTTGGCGAAGATTGAATTTTATCTCAGGTAATTGTTTAGCAAATAACGCCAGCGGCAAATCATAAGCATCGGTATGCGCCGTAAGATTAACCGTTTCTGGAAATTGCGAGGCAGGGCTGTAATGTGCAACATCAGGGTGACCTAAAGCAGTTAAATACTCAGCCAACCAGCTTTGCTCTACAGCACTTATCCGCCATGAGCCTTGCTTACATAGCCATTGGTTATTAAGCTCAATAACGCTTAATCCCTCATGTTCCGCAGTAGGAAGCAATAATGCATCGGGTAACAGTTTTAACACTGCAATTTCATGTTCAGCAAATACAGCTAACCAAGTTTCAAACCATTCTCGGTCAGTCATGGCAACTTTAATGGCGTGCTTGTCACCGACCATAGTAGGCTCAGCAATCGCGATAAATAAGTCATCTACGTCACATGCAATCTCTTCTTCGAGCATATATGGGAGCGCTTGCTCAAGCTTACGATTCCATTTGGTCGGCAGGATTACGGTTTTTAGTTGCACCTGATCACATGGCAGTAATACCACAACTTCACGATTCTGTGCTTTTTCAACTAACTCACTCAGTTGCTCAGCGTTCGGCAATCCGCCACTGGCAATTATTTCTTGTTCTAATGGTGAGTAAATCAGCCAATTAATACTTTCTTGTTGAGTTTGACCCGTGCGGATCAACAGTATTTCTGTCACTGTACGCCTCCAAATTTTCGCGCCAGTATAGTTACTTCGCCATCTTTGGCATGCAGTAATGTGGTCATCGAAAAACGCAGATCGACAAATTTAGCCTGCGCTTGTAGTTTAAAATATTCGCTATTTATGGTGAACAGTTTTTCAACAGACTTAACATTTTGAGCCCCTTGTTGATTCACTTGTTCAAAAAATTCTTCAATATTATTAAAGCCTTCTTCTGGCCGGACTGATAGCACACTTTGCGCACCTGACTCACTCAAACCATCAATCAATGCACTCAATAATAATGCCTGTTCAGGAGCGATTGTATTGACATTAATTGCTAACAATTCGCTACCTGGGATCACGCATACGTATGGCAAGATTTTTTCCATCACTAATGGATTAAACCCTTTAACCAAACGCAGCTCTGAGCTTGATGCAAAAAAACTATTCGCTGTCATATATGGTGATTTACGCGATAAATACTCATCTTCTTCAGCACCAGAACGATAAGTAATACTATCTTCATCGAGCCAGTCGTAAACACTGTCAGCCATGGCTTCTTCCGACTCTTCTGCTGGCAAGTCCTCAATATTTTCTAATAGCGCTAATAACGCGGTGTGCGCAGGATTGGTTTTATCAGTACTACCCGCTTGTGGCGCTTTAACACGTAATGCATTGAGATTTAAACAAGCCTGTAAGTCCGTGATCTTGCCTTGCAAGGTACCATTATCGACCGGATAAGGAATATCGCCTTGTTGCGCCCAAATTTGTTTTAAAGTGGTTTTTTCAGGGTCATCTTTTTTGCTTTGTAATAACGCTTTAATAGCCAGCTCTTCTGCTGCATAGGCATACCACTTGGCTTGCTGATGGCCTTGTATGTTGGTACTTTTTTGAACTTGAACAAGCAAGTTAGCACTCATCTCTACGGCTAAAATTGATGCCAAGGCAACAATAAATAAGACAATTATAAGCGCGGCGCCATGTTGGGATTTATGGTTCATTTAAACCTCCCATCTTTCCATTACCCGGTACTAAAAAAACGCGTCTTATTGGTTCTTCATCAATTTGTTGCAATGTGACCGCCACAGCTTTTGGCAATGACTTGCCCTGCCACTGCTCTTGCCATTCATTTTTTTCATCTAAAAATTCAAATTTAAGATCTTCGATATCTTTAAGAATAACTTGCACTCGCGGCTCAAGATTATCGAGTTGATCAACATAGACCCTATATATACGCTCAAGGTTGTCATCAATAACACGATAACCCACCACTTGTAGCTCTGAGCGCGGTAATAAATTAATTGGGTTAACCCAGCCATCTCGCACAAAGGCAATACCATCATACTGGCTATTAATGGTGTAACGCCCAGCAAGTAGATATTGTTCTTGCACATCACCGGCTTCATTGCGCACGGCACGTTTAGTCATTTGGCTGAAATCTTGATCCATTAACCTAAAGGTCGTTTGCAAACCATTCAATTCTGCAATTTTTTCGTCTGATGCATCTTTCGCTTTCGTGGTCGAATCAAGAATTTGGTGAGTAGCTAACACGACGAATGCTAAAATCCCCAGCGCTACCATCACTTCTAATAGTGTAAAACCGCGCTGCTTCACTTATTTGCTACCTTTATTTAAATAGCTGATGAGCTCATAAACCGAGTGCTCTAACTTTTCATCGCTAAATACATTAATAGTCACTTTTACAAAACTTTTATCTGCTGTCGCTTCGGTATCTTGACGCCAATACCATTCTATACCAGCCATTGTTTCAGTGCCTTTTGCGCCATTTTTGCCTTGCCACTTATCGCCTAAGGTACGCTGTTCAATCATTACATTCTCAGCCACCCAAGAGGCATAGGTTTGCTCTTCAAGGCTTGATAAATGATTAATATGCTCGGCTGTAGCTTGCATGGCGGCAATCCCAGCCATGGCGCAAATACTCAGCGCCACCATAACCTCAAGTAAAGTAAAACCTTTAGACCTGCGATACATTATTCTGGCTCTCTGCGTAAGTTAACCGGTGCGGAAAATTCCCCTTCGATGAAATACACAGGTTCTTTTTCATCTTTTAATTCATAGATAAGTTGAAATGCGCTCACCTCACCAGAAGATAAAATTAGCACTTGCGGGATTTTCATTTTTTGCAATTCGAGTAAGCTATCATCATCACCGCCACTCATTAACTCGCGCCAATTGGATTGCTCGAGTAGATTATCTTGAGCCCATGCGAGATCTTCTAGATTAAGTGTCAACTTAAGACGTTCATCAACAGTCATCGGCGCAAACAGCTTTTCTCGGTCGAAGGTGATCCATTTTTCACCATCAAACACTAAAAACTCTAAGGTATCTTTATCAAGCTGAAAACCTAATTCAACCTGATTTAAGATTGCAAATTCAGAAGCCATATTAATGGTGGTATGCAGTCTCAGTGCTTGTTTATCCAATTCATCTTCAACACCGCCATCAAGACTATATACCACCATTTTAGTGGCGAAGGCGATCACCACCAGCACAACCAAAATTTCAATTAAACTAAAGCCACGCATCGGTGACTTTAGCTTTGCAAGGCGCAACTTAGCCCGACTTAACATCATGCTAAGCTCGGTGCTGGGTGTAAAAACGCCTTTATACTAAGATGCATTATTATTTTTCTTCATCCCAGTTACCAATGTCGTCATCAGTACCCACTTCGCCATCGGGTCCCATTGAAAACAAATCAAATTTACCAACTTCACCTGGGCTGATTAACTGGTACGGATTTCCCCATGGATCTTCTGGTAATTTAGAAATAAAGCCACCTTCAGGAAAACGCTTTGGTACTGGCTCTACGCTAGTTTTAGTCACTAACCCTTCAAGGCCTTGCTCAGTGGTTAAGTACGCTTTGTTCTTTAATTTATAAAGACTCATAGCATCTTCAAGCTGCTGAATATCAAGATGCGCTTTATCAAGTGCCGCTTCTTCTTGCTGGCCCATAATATTGGGTGCCACGATTGACATGATCATGCCAATGATAACCAGTACCACCATAACTTCGAGTAATGAGAAACCTGCTTGTTTATTCACGTACATACCTCTGTTGTTCTTAATAATTAACTATCGTAACACGGTAAAAATGCATTACGAAATCCCTAAAATAGTTAAAGTCCAATCGCTTTATTCATTGCCATAATAGGTTGTAATATGGCCATTACGATAAACAATACAATAACCGCCATGGACGCTATCATCGCAGGCTCTAAGAGTTTTAGCGAGACATTTACCATGGTTTCAAATTCACGGTCTTGATTGTTTGCAGCACGCTCTAGCATTTGCTCGAGCTCACCTGATTTCTCCCCACTGGCGATCATATGCAGCATCATCGGTGGGAATAATTTTGTTTGTTGTAAGGACGCTCTTAAACTTGCCCCTTCACTAACGCGGGTTGCGGCATCCGCCACTGCTTTTTTAATTTTCTCGTTGATCAATACGCCACCAGAAATACGCATTCCCTCGAGTAACGGCACTGAACTTGATGACAAGATACTCAGTGTACGAGCAAATCTGGCGGTATTAATACTACGAGCAACTTTGCCAATGCCCGGCATCATCAAAATTTTCGAATCATACCAAAAGCGGATCTTAGGCTGTTTTAGCGCATGTTTAACACCAATCACTGTCGCGGTAAATAACACCAAAGTAATGAACCAATAATTTTGCACATAGTTACTAGCAGCCATTACCCATTCCGTCGTCCAAGGTAAAACCTGCTTTGACTTTTCAAATGTCTTCAATATTTTAGGCACTACAGTACCTAGTAATATTGAAACGATACCAATGGCAAATATTACTAATATCACCGGATACACCATCGCTTGTGTGATTTGACTACGCATGTGTTGACGTTGTTCCGTGTAATCGGCTAAACGGTTCAATACAGCATCTAAGTGACCTGATTTTTCACCTGCAGCTACCATAGCGCGGTATAAATTATCAAATACATGTGGAAACTCAGACATGCCATCAGCCAAGGTATAACCTTCAACAACTTTTGAACGCACCGACATTAACATACGCTTCATACGCGGCTTTTCACACTGCTCAGCCACCGCCATTACCGCCCCTTCAACCGGTAACGCCGATTGAATGAGTGTAGCGAGTTGGCGAGTGATCAAAGCGAGATCTGAGGTAGATATTTTCGCTTTAAAAAAGCTGCCAAATGGCGAGCTTTTTTCACCTTTAACTTGTTTATCACCCTCTGCGGCGGGCACAACTTCGAGCGGCGTAAGACCTTGTTCACGTAAAGATTGGCGAATTTGTTTCGCGGTATCCGCTTCTTGAATACCTTTTTTCTCTTTGCCGCGAGCATCGAGCGCGCGATATTCAAATGCTGCCATTGTTAACCTTCCTCACGCGTTACACGTAATACTTCTTCAAGGGTGGTTTTACCGGCTAATACGCGACTACAGCCATCTTGGCGAATACTTGGGGTATGTTTGCGAATGTACTTTTCAACACTTTGCTCACCTTTACCACTGTGAACAAGTTCGCGAACAGTTTCATCAACTACCAGTAATTCATGAATACCGGTACGACCACGGTAACCATTAAAGTTACACTCTTCACAGCCAACGGCTCGGTAAATAGTCGGCGGATTTACAAATGGTACGCCGAGCAATTCACACTCGCGCTCATCTGCAACATGACCTTCTTTACAGCTCTTACATAAAGTTCGCACTAGACGCTGCGATAACACCCCTAACAAAGAAGATGATAGCAAGAAGGGTTCAACCCCCATATCTTCCATACGAGAGATAGCACCTGCTGCGGTATTGGTATGCAATGTCGACATCACTAAGTGACCTGTAAGTGAGGCTTGCACGCCAATTTGTGCAGTTTCAAGGTCACGTATTTCACCAACCATTACTACATCAGGATCTTGACGTAAGATTGCCCGTAAGCCACGGGCAAAGGTCATATCAACTTTAGTATTTACCTGAGTTTGACCAATACCTGGGATTTCATACTCGATTGGATCTTCAACCGTTAAAATATTACGATCGCGAGAGTTAATTTGGCTCATGCCCGCATAAAGCGTGGTACTTTTACCAGAACCAGTTGGACCGGTCACCAAAATAATTCCGTGCGGTTTACTGATCAAATCAGAGAACAATTCACGATTGCGCAGCGTCATACCTAAATCTTCAAGATTTAAACGCGCGTTATTTTTATCAAGTAAACGCAGTACAACCCGCTCACCAAAACTTGATGGCATGGTTGATACCCGAACATCAACGGCACGTCCTGCGATACGCAAACTAATACGACCATCCTGCGGGATACGCTTTTCTGCAATATCGAGTTTCGCCATTACTTTAATACGCGAAACTAGCAATGAAGCGAGTTTACGATTCGGCTTTAACACTTCTTTAAGCACGCCATCAACCCGAAAGCGGATCACCAGCTCTTGCTCAAAGGTTTCGATGTGAATATCTGACGCGCCTTCTTTAATCGCTTCACTGAGCATCGCATTGATCAATTTAATGATTGGTGCATCATCATCTCCGGCAAGCAAATCTTCCGTTTGCGGCATATCTTCAGCCAGTGAAAATAAATCAACTTCGTTACCTATGTCTTCCATCATTTGCTGGGTTTCAGAACTATCGCGTTGATACGATGCCTCTAATAACAACTCAAACTTGTCATCAGCTAAATGTTCAAGCGTAAAGCCATGCCCAGCAATGCGGCGCACTTCTAACAATGCATCAATATTAAGCTCACCACGATAGAAAACCACCCGGTCATCATTATTTTTACTTAATAACATGCCTGTACGTCGTGCATATGAAAATGGTAGCCGCTTATTAGGCAGTTCAACTAAATCGTTACTGGTCATCAGCTCGCTATTATTTAGCGGCTGTGAGGGCTCTGCGGTGATCTCAGTGATTGCATCAGTCATTATTGCGCTCATCTGTATTTTGCTGTCTTAAGTATTCTTCATAAGTTGGCGGTAATACTAATGCATCATTCCACTCAGGTAGGATTGGTGCATCGGTTAGAGGCATTAAATCAATACCATCTTCTTTTTGTTTATACTGCTCACCACGGATAAAGTTATATTTACTGTGGCTTAATTTATTCATTTTAATACCATCACGAATAATGGTTGGGCGAATAAACACGATTAAATTACGTTTACGCTTGCTGGTGCTGGTTGAGCGGAATAAGTGACCAAGGATAGGAATATCACCTAATATTGGTACCTTTGAGACACTTTCTTGCACGTCTTCATCAATTAGACCACCAAGCACAACCATGCCGCCATCATCAGCCATAACCGTGGTTTTAATGGCACGTTTATTAATAGATATATCCACCGAAGTAGTACCACTCACGCCAGATACTTCTTGCTCAATGGTTAACTGTACAGCTGAACCATCATTTATTTGTGGCGTTACTTTAAGTTTTACACCTACCTCTTGACGCTCTACTGTTTGAAATGGATTAGAATTATTAGAACCCGTTTGCGAGCCAGTAATGATCGGCACTTCTTGACCGACAATCATCGATGCCTCTTCGTTATCCATGGTGGTAACCGAAGGCGTAGCAAGAATATTTGAGTTAGTATCAGTAGAGACTGCTTGAATGATCGCGCCCCAATCGTTTTTAACAATCCCCATAGCCAATCCATTGATGCCCCCTAACAAAGCACCTAACGGGCCAAGATCACCTTTTTGCGTTTCATCGTATTCCTTAAGCTCAGTATTATCACCAGTGAGAGTTTTAGTCACTGTCTTATCACGGGCTTGTTCAGCAGCTACAGCTAAAGAACCAACAGGAACGGTTGTGCCGTTATTAAACTGCATCATACCGCCTTGCTCTGAAATCCATTGCAGACCAAAGTTAATACCATCAGCTTCCATTACTTCAACAATGATTGCTTCAACGAGTACTTGAGCACGACGAATATCAAGCCGTTCAATCACTGACTCCAATGAACGCATGGTGTCAGGTTGAGCAGTAATGACCAATGAGTTTGAATCTGGGTGAGCTTCAATACTGGTTTCGTTTTGGTTGCGGCTACGGGTTTTAGTTGCCCCACCTTGACCTTCTTCACCAAGCGTTTTGCTAACCCCTTGCAACACTTTCACTAAATCTTCAGCGCTAGCGTAATTAAGGTAAATTACTTTAGTGTTGCCTTGGCTTTGTAACTCACCGTCGAGGCGTTTAATTAATTCAATAGCACGCGTTCTTGCTTGGCCTTCGCCACTGACAATAACGCTATTAGTACGGCCATCTGCAACGACTTTAGGGATCAAAAATTCTGGGATACTGCCTTTACCGCTATCTTTGTAAATATTATCAACCACAGATACCACATCATCAGCGGTGGCAAAGTTTAGCTTTACAATATCAACCCGCTTATCACCGGCTTGGTCAACTGAGCGAATAATTTCAACAAGTCGGTTTACTGAGGCAGCATGACCGGTCAACATCATGACGTTTGCAGCGTTGAAGTTGGCAACATGACCGCCATCTTTTTGGTCGCTAAACTGACGCACTAATGGACCTAGTTCTTGTACGCTAACATTTTTTACACGTACGACACGAGTGATCATCATATCACCGCGCGCTTGGTCGTCTTCAGTAACTAACGGTACGTTTGATTTTTTAGCATCAGAGCTTTTTTCAATTTTTAATATACCGTTATCCATTTCAACAGCTGAATAACCGTAAACTTCTAGTACATTTAAGAAGAATTGATAATAAAGTGCTTCATCCATCAATTCATAGCTGCGTACGTTTACTTTACCACGTACGTTCGGGTCGATAATGACGGTCTTATTTAGATTTTTACCAACGATATTAATAAACTCGTTGATATCGGTCCCTTTAAAGTTTGCAGCATACTCAACGGCAGACACCGATAGAGATAAGCTAGCCACAAAAAAAAGTGTTGCGTACTTAGCTAACCCTTTTCTGATTTTTTTGAGGTGTAGCGCGTGAACCATTATATTAAAACTCCAAAGCTAAGTTATTGCAGGCTAAATTGCACATCAATCTGCTCGCCATCACGGTCAATTGTAATGTTCGCATCGGTACTATTACGCAGCTCATTAATGGCTGACATGGCCTGTTTTAAATCTGTTAATTGATAGCCGTTAATTGATACAGCCAAATCGTTATTTTGTAACCCCATCTGCGTAAATAATGCAGGGTCTTTACCTGGGCTTAAACGATAGCCAATAAGCTCACCATCCTTCATAGCCTGAGATACTCGAATATAGTCAAATAGTTTACCGGGGTCTTTTAACAGTTCTTCCCGGGTATCTATAAGTGCTTCTTTTACTTCTTGATTTGCTGTTACATCAATCTGACGGTCACTTTCCATTTGCGGACCGTCATCGAGTTCAGGTTCATCACTATCACGTTCGGCAAGTACTGGCATTGACACTGTTTTGGTAAAATCTACGCCATCAAGCATTAACGTTTCAAAACGGCCACTAACATCTAAAATTACTCGATCAGGTAATACTTGCGCAAGTTTAGCGCGAGTGCCTTGCACAACGTCATCCACCAAATAGGTTGATTGTTGACCTTGAGACTCAATAATTGCCAAGCCTGTTTGATCATTGCCACTGACTGCAACAATACCAGTTAAATTAATGCTTAATCGAGTTTCTGGCGCATTGTTAATGACTTGAGCTTGTTGGCTTGCTTGTTTTTTAGGCACTGCGTCGGCTTTACCAAACAAGTTTTGTGCTAAAATTAATTGCGTATTAACCCGTTCAGGCTTACCTGTAACGCTATTAATATAGCTTGGAGAAAGGCTAGAATTAACCGGGGTAGGCCATATTAACCAAAATAGTTTTGCAGCCAAAAAGGCAATATAAACAACGACTAAAAGCGTTATTGCCCAACCCAATTTAGCGTGGGGTAATTTACTTACTAGATGTTTTAGCTGTTGTAATCGCTGTTCCATAAATGACGTTTCTTATTTTAATTTGCTGCTTCATCGCTGGCCTATAGTACCTTTTCATTTTTCATTCAACAAGCGCACTAATATTAAACTTTGTAAACAAGGTAAATTAACACTTACGCTGAATGTAAAAAGCTTCGACTATTTCTTTGTCAGTAAGTTTCATGCTAAGTTTTGCCTTACAGAGTCACGCTTTTAATCGAGTATAATCGTGTCAAAAAGTAACACCCGTAATACCACATCAAAAGATGAAACTATTAGTATCCGTTTAGACAAGTGGTTGTGGGCTGCACGCTTTTATAAAACCCGCGCCATCGCACGGGACATGGTGCAAGGTGGCAAAGTACATTATAATGGCCAGCGCACTAAGCCTAGTAAGGTAGTCGAACTAGATGCCGTGATCAAACTTGCTCAAGGAGTTGACGAAAAAGTTATCACTGTACTTAAATTGCTTGATAAACGTTTAAGTGCCCCCATTGCTCAAACTTTGTATCAGGAGTCTGATGCAAGTATCGAAAAACGCGAAGCCAATAGCATCGCGCGCAAGAATAATAGCTTTTTTGCTCCTCATCCGGACCGTAAACCAGATAAAAAGCAAAGACGCGAACTTTTAAAAATGAAATCAAGTTAGGTAAAGCCACTCATGCAACAAGATCTACTTCATCGTTATACATTTGATCAACTAGACGTCCGCGGCGAACTCGTACAAATAGAGCAAGCTTATAATGAAATGATTGCCGATCATAATTACCCCGTGCAAGTGCAAGCTTTATTGGGTGAGTTACTGGTCGCAACCTGCCTACTTACAGCTACATTAAAGTTTGAAGGTGATATAGCAGTACAACTGCAAGGTGATGGCCCGGTAAAATATGCGGTTATCAACGGTGATCATCAACAAAATATGCGTGGTATTGCCCGCCTGCAAGGTGAAGTAACAGGCTCAACCATCCAGGAACTAATCGGTAACGGTGTGATGGTACTGACAATCACACCAACTAAAGGTGAGCGTTATCAAGGTATAGTTCCGCTTGAGCATGACACGTTAGCAGCATGTCTTGAAGCCTACTTTGCACAATCAGAGCAACTACAAACACGTCTATGGTTTGCAACTGATACAACACAAGGTCATGCTAAAGCTGCTGGTTTACTACTACAGGTGTTACCTGTAAATAAAGAAAAGTCGATTACTGACTTTACTCACCTTGAAGCACTCAGCAATACGATTAAAGCTGAAGAGTTGTTAGAGCTTGATGCTGCCACTGTCCTTACTCGACTTTATCATGAAGACAATCCGCGTGTTTACGAGCCGCAAGCAATCCAGTTTAAATGTGGTTGTAGTAGAGAAAAAACCATCACTGCGCTCGTTAATATAGGTCAACAAGCTTTATTAGATGACGTTATTGAAAATGGTGAGGTAAAAATTAGCTGCCATTATTGCTTAAAAGATTACATTTTTAATGAACAAGATGTGAAGAGTATTTTCAACTAACAACATCGTTCAAAAAACCAACAGAATTCAAGCCGCATTTTTTGCGGCTTTTTTGTGCGTAGAGATGATACCGGTGTCATGAATTTAATGATTTTTTATGACACCGGTATCATTGAAATTATTCATGTTTTTTGCCAAATATATGTGTTTTTAGGCCTTTCATAGGCTCGAATATCCCTAATCCATCTGTTACTATAATTACAGCTTAAAGGGAAATAAGAACCCCAGAGCTATCCCGTTCAATCTCACACAATTTAGGTATAAACATGACTTCAAGCGCTACTCGTTTTGTCGATCTAACTGCAGCTGAACTTGTCGAACACGCGATCCGTCGCGGTGAAGGGACTTTAGCCGCCAATGGAGCTTTTGTTGCTAACACTGGTCGTCGTACTGGTCGTTCACCACAAGATCGTTTTATTGTTCAAGAACCAAGTACTGAAAATGAAATCCAGTGGGGTAATGTAAATCGCCCTTTCGATGCAGATAAATTTGACGCTTTATGGGCACGTGTTGAAGCACATGTGCAGAGCAACGACCACTTCATCTCTCACCTTGAAGTAGGCGCTGATCCAGAGCACTATTTACCTGTTGTTGTTACAACGGAAACTGCATGGCATCATATCTTTGCCAAAAATATGTTTATCGAACCTAAATCTTATAATGCATCTGATTTACCCCAATGGCAGGTAATGAATGTACCTTCATTTGTTTGTGACCCAGAACGTGATGGCACTAACAGTGATGGCACAGTAATTATCAACTTTGCACAACGTAAAGTATTGCTTGCAGGTATGCGTTATGCCGGTGAAATGAAAAAATCAATGTTCTCAGTGCAAAACTTTCTACTACCAGCGAAAGGCGTGCTACCAATGCACTGCTCAGCTAACGTAGGTGAAGCTGGCGATACAGCATTATTCTTTGGTCTATCTGGTACCGGTAAAACAACTTTATCAGCAGATCCAACTCGCTTTTTAATTGGTGATGACGAGCACGGCTGGGCACCTGGTAGTGTATTCAACATCGAAGGTGGTTGTTATGCTAAGTGTATCGACCTTTCACAAAAGAATGAGCCTGTTATCTGGGATGCAATCCGCTTTGGAACTATCCTAGAGAACGTTGTCCTTGATGAAAAAGGTATTCCTGATTTTCATGATACTAGCCTAACGCAAAATAGCCGCGCAGCTTATCCGCTTGAACACGTTGAAAAACGTAAAGTAGAGAACCGCGCAGGCGAGCCAAAAGCAGTGGTATTCTTAACCTGTGATGTAAGCGGCGTATTACCACCAGTATCAATCCTTAGCGAAGAAGCTGCAGCGTTTCATTTCCTAAGCGGTTACACTGCAAAAGTTGGCTCAACTGAAATTGGTTCTACCAGCGATATCGAATCAACATTCTCAACCTGTTTTGGTGCACCATTCTTCCCACGTCCAGCGGGTGTATACGCGGAGCTTCTAATGAAGCGTGTACGTGAATTTGGCGCTAAGGTATACCTAGTTAACACTGGTTGGACTGGCGGTCCTTACGGCACTGGTAAGCGTTTTGATATTCCAACTACCCGCGCTGTTGTTGATGCAATCGTATCAGGTAAACTGGCTGGCGTTGAAACTCAACATATTGATGTTTTAAACCTAGACGTACCAGTTGCAGTACCAGGCGTTAACAGCGAGCTACTTAACCCAATCAATACTTGGGAAGATAAAGCTAAATACGCTGAATATGCGGCCAAACTTGCAGCAGACTTCACTGAAAACTTCGCTAAATACGATGTATCAGATGAAATCAAAAATGCAGGACCTAAAGCTTAATAAGCTACTTTAGCCTCATAATTAAAACGCCAACCTCGAGTTGGCGTTTTTGATTTTAACCAGAAAATTAAATCCATCACTCTTACTACTAAACCTGAGTTCGGGGTAATAACCCTATCTCCTGTCGCTATTTTCATATAACAATTATTATGGAATAACTACCCCCTTACATTTAAAAGAACGACTAATCCTTAGCTCCTGTTAAAAAGTAACCTTAAAAAACAAAATAAATGTTACTTTATTTCTTTTAATATGTTAAAAAAGTATTGCATTAATTTAAAGTAGTAACTAAAACTTGGCATATTAAGTAGCAATGCCGATCGAAAGGAGTAACTTTGCCCTCGTTAAAATGCAAGGTTACAACTGGTTATAAAAATAAGTAAAAGAGATTAAACCATGTCAAAATTAGTCATCGATAGCAATAAATACAACACTGGACGAACGAAAACTCGGCTTAGCCTTGCGATTTCATATGCATTACTAGGTCTTTGTCCACTGTTACTTACAGCTCAAACTTCGCAACAAAATGACAGCGATGTCAAACCTATTAATAAAGATGAATCAATTGAGGTTATAGAGGTCACGGGCATCCGTGGCAGTATCTATAGCGCACAAAACTTAAAGCGCTATGCTGATACCGTAAAGGATGTTATCACGGCATCAGATATTGGTGCACTGCCTGACAAATCAGTGACTGAGGCTCTCCAACGTGTTCCTGGGGTCACAATTGAACGCTTTGCATCTTCTAGTGATCCGAAGCATTATGCAGATGAGGGGACTGGTGTTCTTATTCGAGGCTTGGACCGGGTCCGCTCTGAAGTAAATGGCCGTGATGCATTTAGCGCAAATCCATCGGGTGGCCTAAGCTATGAGGACTTCCCCGCGGAGCTACTAGGAGCTGTAGAAGTAGTTAAGAACCAAACCGCGGATCTTATATCAGGAGGTATTGCTGGTACAGTCAACCTAATTACTCGCAAACCATTTGATTCCACAGACCGTATTATCTCTTTTAACGCAAAAGCTAATTACAGTGACTTTCGAGATGAGACAACTCCTTCTTTCTCCGCTCTGTTCTCTGATAACTGGGAAACTGATGCAGGTAAATTTGGCTTTCTTATTGCCGGATCACAATCTGAATATAAAACACGAGGTGATGGTATTGGTTTAGGTAATTTCCACTCCCGTGGCGATTCATTTATTCCCACTACTGATCAATGGGGTGGCATCATAGGTGTTGATCCAAGCTCGCCGGTTGATGGCCCTGCTTTACCCGGTCAACCTGCAGCGAGTGTTTGGCATGTTCCGGTTGCTATTCATATGAGTACAGCTACTAATGATCGTAAACGCACTGGCTTTACATCATCATTGCAATGGGCTAACAACGACGAAACTATAGTGGCCACCTTGGAACATATTAATTCAAGAGCCTCATTGGAGTGGAACGAACGCCAAATTGGACAAGCAGCTCAAGGCTTTAAAGGGTTTATGGGCTCATCTCAGAATTGGATGGATGATGCTGAAAATGGTTACCCATTAACCACTGAGAATGGATTCGTCACATCAGGTATTGCTTTAGGTGTAAGTCCTGAAACTCCTTTTTTCTATCGAAGTCGCTGGAACTATAACGAAAATACCGTTAAAGATACTTCATTCAAACTAACACTAAAACCAATTGATCGCCTGACGGTTGATTTCGATTACCAACACATAGACTCTGAAAAATCACTACAAAATTACAGTATGTCAGGTCAAACACGAGGTAATCATGTCCATGTAGTTTCGCCTTACTTCCTAGATATGCGCGGCTCTAGACCTTCTGTTGAATTTCTCAGTGACAATATTTTAACCGCAGGTTGGTCTCCTAATGAAGATTGGAATGGTCCTGTACCAAATCTATTTCTTGGTAGTGGCATGGAACAAATAGAGCATAATACAGCCAAAGCCAATAGTTTTAAATTAGATGTTAATTACGAACTCGATGGTACATTTACTAACATTAAATCTGGTATTTATCACTCAGACAAAGACTTGACTGTTCGCGACACCGCTTATGAAGGTTGGTCTGCAATCGGTACACCATGGGTACAAGATGACCGTAATGCAGCTTCTGCAGTTAATCGACCTGAATTATTTGAGCGTGTTGATTTCTCTGATTATTACAACGGTCAAGTACTGCAAGGTAATGTAAATAACTTCCTTTTTCCACGCATGGAATTAGTCAAAAATTATGCTGATTCGCTCCGCCAGGGCTGTAAAGACGGTTGGCATAATGCAACAAACAGCGCAGCAAACAACGGTATTTGTACGGGTACTTACGTCCCTTATACAGATAAGCCAAACCGTGTTGAAGGCCCTTATGCAGCTCATAATATCAGTGCAACAAACGAAAAACGCACCGAGTTTTATGTACGTGGCGACTTTGATTTTGTCGCGCAAGATATTCCAATAGTCGGTAATGTAGGTTTACGCTATGTAAACTACAAATTAGCCTCCACTGGCGCATTAGTGCAACCGCCGGTAAGTAAGCGCGGTGAACCTGGAACATCCTTAAATACAGTAATGCAGCAGCCAGAATACAAGCGCTATTATGATCTTGCTGGGGGTGAATCAACACTGAGCACAGTGGATGGTACTGATTACAGCACAATATTACCAAGCCTAAACCTAAGCATGGGTATTAGCGAAGACGTAGTGGTAAGATTTGGCATCTCAAAAGCCTTATTTTACCCAAGCCTAGTTGATGCACGGAACATCAGTATTATCAATCTAGACTATAATCGTCGCCTCCAAACACCTGGCGCAGACTATGATGAAACGAGTAACCCTGTTGTAGGAATCGATGATATAGAACTGACCGCATTATCGGGTAATCCTTACCTTAAACCTGAAACAGCAATAAATACCGATCTAACAACCGAATGGTATTTCGCGCCAGCAGGCTACGTTACTTTGGGGCTATTCCATAAAAAACTAGATAACATTATTCGCAATAGAACATTTGACCTTGACGTGACATACGGAACTGAAGAATACAACTTATCTGCATATGGTCCTGCCAATACTGGCTCTGGTACACTGCGCGGTGCTGAATTTTCATACTCTCAATTCTTCGATATGCTGCCAGGCGCTTGGGGTGGTTTAGGTTTACAATTAAACTATACCTTCATAGACCAGAGTGGTTTAGAAGATCCTAACGAAATCTCAAATGGAACATTAGGATTCGATGAAAATGGTAACCCTATCGCTGATAACCGTAACACTTTCCGTGTGTTCAGTGGGCTACCTCTGCAAGGGTATTCAGACCAAAACTTAAATATTATCGGTATGTATGAATACGAAAAGGTTTCTTTTCGTCTAGCCTATACGTGGCGCTCTGAATATTTATTAACCCTACGCGAATCTGAAGAATATGTACCAGCTTATGCTGAGGCTTCAGGTATGATGGATGCCAGCTTATACTACACCATTAATGATCATTGGAAAGTAGGTGTTGAAGCGAGTAATTTACTCGAGACTGAAACCAAAACTAAATATCAAATGGATCAAGCGGGCACTAAAACTCAGGCGTTGAACTTCACGACAGATCGACGCTTTGCACTTAGCGTTCGAGCAACTTTCTAGAAGCTAAATACTAAAACGCGTAGCAGCAAGACTACGCGTTTTTATTCCAAAGCTTTCGCTAATTTATCTATCACTTATAGAGGTTACAGGTTTGCCTGTTACTTATAAAAAACACTAGTTTGCCTTCTATTTATAAAGAGTGCGAGTTGACTAGTTTCTCATGATTAAAAATAGCAGTGCACGCATCTCAAAAGGTTAAAGCTGTCTTCCTGACCAACTCACTCATTCACTTTACTGCTGATGTAAAAAGCCCGACTATTACTAGTCGGGCTTTCTAAATTTGAAGCCATGGTGTGCTGCGCTTTAGGATGTCGTAGTGCCCACGGCGGTAAAAAGTCACATAGCAATCTTATTCTTTTCCTTTAACCTATTA
>TARA_R110001606_G_scaffold398660_2_pt1 | contig 17263 bp, 10 predicted proteins | sample TARA_R110001606 | Tara Oceans TARA_R110001606 (sample SAMEA4398315) | marine metagenome | biome: Polar Biome; feature: [SRF] surface water layer (ENVO:00010504); material: water (ENVO:00002006), including particulate matter (ENVO:01000060) such as... | depth 5 m | reverse complement strand
ATCAATCTCGAAGACAACCTGAACATGTACTACTTCGTGCTGGCGGTGTTCATCGGCTGTTACCTCTTGGTGCAACGGGTTGTCAGCAGCCCTTACGGGCAGGTTCTGAAAGCCATCAAACAGAACGAGCCCCGTGCAGTGTCACTGGGCTATAACGTGGATCGTTACAAGGTTCTGGCATTCGTCATCTCTGCGGCTCTGGCTGGCCTTGCCGGCTCCATGAAATCTGTAGTGTTCCAGCTGGCGTCGCTGAATGACGCGCATTGGCACATGTCCGGCGAAGTCATTCTGATGACTCTGGTTGGCGGCATGGGAACCTTGCTTGGACCGGTTGTGGGTGCCACCTTCGTAGTCAACATCGAATACCATCTCTCCCAGGGGCCCCTCCGGGATTGGGTAGATCCGATTCTTGGCGGCATCTTTGTTATCACGGTGCTGGCTTTCCGCAGCGGTATCGTGGGAGAGGTCCAGAAGTTTGTAAGGAAGAACCTGGGTTAAGCCAGGAGTCCCACGGAAAGAGAAATCATGAAGGGTCACTTTCAGGAGTGGCCCTTTTTCATTGCTGAACTGCTTGAGAGGGCTCCTTCAGAAATGATCCCGCCTACTGGTTGGCCCGATATAAATATAGACTGAATTGTCACTCCGATAATCCACCCGATGAACCGCAATTCCCGGCGTGTCGGCTTTCTGAGCGGCGAAGCGCGTCGCTACGCCTGCGGCTTCACCATCGCGAATGCGCTCGGCCTCGGCCTCCTGTTTCCAGGTGTTGCCAATGCACTGGGCAACAGAGGCGATGGACTTCTCATACATTGCACTGGCTACGTCTTCATTGGGGGCTGTGCTTGAGCAGATATAGGCACTGTCATTGTTGGCCCATGCCCAGACCTCGCAATGGCCGCTGATAATCTGCTCTTTAGCCCTGAAAACCGTCATCGAATTGAAACTGCTCGCTTTGCCGCGATAACTGGCGAAACCCGAGTCATAGTCTGCGACGATGTTTTGCAGTGAGGCACAAGGGTTTTCCACCCCTAGCGAGAGTTTTTCCTGAACAGCGCAACCTGAAAGGGAAAAGCCTATCAGCAGGGGTACACACTTCAACATTTTATAACTCATTGTTGCCACGCTCACTCTTCGAAGGGTTTACCGCGTTCGCACACAACTGTAAAAGAAGGCGCGTTATTGTATTGCGATGAAATATAGCAAAGTTTTGCGGGTACCGTAGCTTCCTGATCAGGAGGATAGAATAAATCTTTCGAGACGATGATTGGCTTGAATTTATGGCCATTAACTTTGGTATTGTCTAATCTGAGTGCAGGTTTTTCACATCGATAGCAGAGTCCAACCCGCTTATTAAACAGGGAATAGAAATGCAGAGCTTTTCGAGTCGTTCGCCGTTAAGGCAAATTTGGTGGGTTTTATTGGCTGTCTGCACACCTTTTATCGTCGCCGGTTGCTCCGAGTCTGCCCCGCCACCCAGGGCTGAGCCACCATCGGTTTCTGTGGTAACGCTGAAGAGCACCGAAGTGCGCCCCTCTCGCGATTTTGTTGCGCGCACGGCGGCATCGGCCAAGGCCGGCCTTACTCCGCGCATCGAAGCAGAAATCCGGGAGATTCTTTTCCGGGAGGGCTCTCGGGTGAGTCAGGGACAGGTTCTTGTAAGGCTGGAAAATACCCGCGCCAATGCCGACCTCCAGCAGACGAGGGCCGAGCTGACCGCTGCCAGAGCTGAGCTTGAATCCGCTCGCAAAAATCTCGAGCGAGGAGAAGATGTGGCGGGCAAGGGCTTTCTGTCGGATGCCGACCTGGACAAGCTTAAAGATCGCTTCAACGCGGCCGAAAGCCGCCTGGAAACCGCAGGCGCCGCCGTTCAAAAAGCGGATCTTAACCTTGAGTATACCGAAATCAGCGCGCCGTTTGATGGCTGGATAGGTAGGCTGAATTACGATGTCGGCGCTGTCGTCAGTCCTGCCAGTGGGCCTATCGCGGAAGTTCTGGTAACCGATCCGATCTACGTCGAGTTCCAGTTGGATGAATCGGATTATGTTGCGTTTCGCCGCGCAGATAACGCGGGCATTGAGGATGTTGCCGGCACGCTTTCGCTTCGACTGACTTTGCCAGACGGCGAATTCTACAACCAGAACGGCGTCCTTAGCTTCGCGGATGTGCAGACCAATGAGAGCACGGGCACAGTGAATATGCGCGCGGTTTTTCCTAATCCGGATGCGGTGTTGCTCCCTGGGCTTTACGTTACGCTGCGAGTTGAAGGCAGGGCCGGCGCTGCGCAAGTACTTGTGCCGCAAGTGGCGATTCAGGAAACCATCGAAGGCAAGTTTGTTCTGGTTGTAGGCAACGACCAGACCGTGTCCCAGCGTTTTATCAAAACCGGGCCGCGCCTCGGTGCCATGCTGGTGGCCGAGAGCGGTCTTGAGGCGGGTGAGCGCGTTATTGTAGAAGGCCTGCAGAAAGTTCGCACAGGAATCACAGTGAGCCCGGTTCAGAAACAGATGAATGTCGAGACCGGTGTGCTTGTTGATAGCACAGGTTCCGCCGGAGAGGGAGAGGCTGAGCAATGATCAGCCGTACCTTTATCTATCGACCAAAGTTTGCCTTTGTTATTTCTATCCTGATAACGCTTGCAGGCCTTTTGGCGTTGCAGGTGCTTCCCGTCAATATGTATCCGGATATGGCGCCCCCAAAGATCCAGGTAACGGCCGTGCTACCCGGGGGCAGTGCGCAGATTGTTGAAGAGGCCGTTGTTCGCCCGATTGAGCAACAGCTCAATGGTGTCGAGAGCATGATTTACATTGAATCGACGGCATCTGACGACGGTTCGGCCGTGATTACACTGACGTTTGAGAGTGGCACAGATACCGACATTGCGCAGGTAAACGTACAGAATCGTGTGGCACTGGCAGAGCCTTTTCTGCCTCAGGAAGTCAGGCGGCAAGGGGTTACGGTCAGCAAAGAGACCGGCAATATGCTGATGGGTGTCAACCTGGTGTCGGATCGACCCGATCTGGACGCGGTTTTCTTGAGCAACTACGCCTCCAGCAATCTGATTGAGGAGCTTGGACGTGTGCCCGGTGTTGCTTCTGCCGAAGTGATGGGTGCGAAAGACTACAGCATGCGCATCTGGCTTGATCCGCGGCGCATGAAATCCCTGAAGGTAACGGTAGCCGAGATCGTTGCCGCGTTGCAGGAACAGAACCAGATAGTCGCAGCGGGCAAGTTAGGGCAGGCGCCCGTTCCCGAAGGCCAGCAATTCGTGTACAGCATTCAGAGCAAAGAGCGGCTGTCCGACCCGGATGAGTTCGCCCAGATGATTATCCGGGCAAATCAGGACGGTGGATTTTTGCGTCTTAACGATGTCGCACGGATTGAACTGGGTACGCGTTCCTATACCTCAACGGCAAAGCTGAACAATCAGGATACGGCGTTTATTGTGATCTACCAGCTGCCGGATGCCAACGCACTTGAGGTTGCAGACAAGGTAAAAGAGACCGTAGACGGGTTTGCCCGGAACTTTCCTGATGGTGTTACCCACAGCGTCCTGTTCGATTCTACAAAGTTCATCAGCCAGTCAATCAGAGAAGTTGTAATCACCTTGGCCCAGGCCATTGCGCTGGTCATCCTGGTGGTATTTCTGTTTCTGCAAAACTGGCGTGCAACCCTGGTACCTGCCATTGCGATTCCGGTCTCCCTGGTCGGCACCTTCGCGATCATGGCTGTGATGGGTTATTCGATAAATATCATCACCTTGTTTGGTCTGGTGCTTGCGATCGGTATCGTTGTGGACGATGCCATTGTGGTTGTGGAGAACGTTGAACGCATACTCCAGGAGGAAAAATTACCCATCAAGGAAGCGGTCGCAAGAGCCATGGAGCAGGTAACAGGGCCGATTGTTGCGACGACTCTTGTTTTGCTGGCGGTGTTTGTGCCCGTCGCCTTCATGCCTGGAATAACGGGCAAGCTGTATCAGCAATTCTCCGTTACGATTTCCGTGGCGGTCATTATTTCATCTGTCAACGCACTGACGCTCAGCCCGGCATTGTGTGCAACGTTGCTGGGAGGCGGCGGCAGCGACCCGGTCAGGTGGCTGTGGCCTGTAGAACGATTGATTACTGCCAGCACGAAAGGTTATTCGGGACTCGTCTCGGGGCTGCTCCGTAAGGGTATTGTGGTTGTTATCGCGCTCGTTGCCATACTTGCTGCCAGTGCTGGCCTGTTCAAGTCCGTGCCACTGGCTTTTGTGCCCCCGGAGGATCAGGGCTTCCTGTTTGTAGATGTGCAGCTGCCGGTTGCAGCTTCTCAGGAGCGTACCGATGTGGTGCTCGAGAAAGTGACGGAGATGGTTCTCAAAGATCCTGCAGTGAACGACTTTATCTCGGTTTCGGGCTTCTCTTTGCTGGGAGGTTCCGGATCCAATAATGGCCTGGGTATCGTTGTGCTTAGCGATTGGGACGAAAGGGAACGACCAGAACTTGGCCTGGGTGAAACTGTGCCGCGATTATATTCCGGGTTGGCCACCATCCCGGAGGCTCAGATTATGGTGTTCAACGCTCCGCCCATACCGGGTATCGGTGTCGCAGCGGGCTTTGATTATCGCCTCCAGGACAATCTGGGGCGTGACGTGTCCGAGCTGACTCAGGTGATGAACGGGTTAATCTTTGAGGCAAACCAGCAGGAAGAGCTGTCGCGGGTATACAGTACCTATCGCGCCAACATTCCCCAGTACCTGCTTGAGGTCGATCGAAACAAGGTAAAGGCACTGGGTATTCAGCTGACCGATATTTTCTCTACGCTGCAGGCTCAGCTTGGTTCGCTGTACGTGAATGATTTTACCCGATTCGGGAAAAACTACCGGGTACAACTGCAGGCTGAAGGGGAGTTCCGGCAGGGGCCGGGGGATCTTTCCTACTATTCCGTCCGTAACCAGGACGGTGACATGGTGCCGCTATCCACACTGGCCACGTTAAAACCGGTTCTCGGGCCCTCCAGCATCGCGCATTTCAACCTGAAGCGATCGGTAACGATCTCCGGAGAGGCAGCTGCCGGGTTCGCCAGTGGCGATGCTATCAGTGCTATGACTGAGCTTTCAAAACGCTTGCCGCAGGGTTATGAGTTCAGTTGGTCCGGGCAGAGCCTGCAGGAAATACAGGCGGGTAACCTGGCCGCTGTAATCTTTCTCCTGGCTATCGTGTTTGTGTACTTGTTTCTGGTTGCTCAGTACGAGAGCTGGGCGCTGCCGATTGCTGTTATTGGCGCTGTACCCATTGCCATTTTCGGTGCTTTGGCAGGCTTGTGGCTGTCCGGCCTTGCCAACAACATATACGCTCAGGTGGGGCTGGTTCTTTTGATCGGTCTCTCCACCAAAACGGCCATTCTGATTGTTGAGTTTGCGATGCAGTTGCGAAAATCCGGGATGACTGCAGAGGAAGCTGCGAGCAAGGCCGCTGTGCTGCGTTTCAGGGCAGTGTTGATGACCGCTCTGTCTTTCGTGCTGGGCGTTCTTCCGCTGGTGTTTGCCACCGGGGCTGGCGCAGGCAGTCGCGTGAGCCTGGGTGTTACCGTGCTCAGCGGCATGACGGCGGCCACCGTTCTTGGCACCTTGTTGGTGCCCGTGTTCTATAAATGGATTGAAACGGCGCGCTCCCGCAAGGAGGCGTAGCAGAGAGGCATGGCGGTCAGTGTGCCGCCAGTATTTGTGTATCGCTATTTCAAAGCCAACTTAACTGCCTGATCTGCGTGTATCTCTGTTGTGTCGTATAGCGCAACCCGCGTATCGGACGCCTGGATCAGCAAACCGATCTCTGTGCAGCCCAGAATAACGGCCTGAGCGCCGCGCGCGGCCAGTGAATCTGCAATATCAAGGTAGGCGGCTTTTGAGTCAGGGTTGATGATGCCCTTGCACAACTCTTCGTAGATTATCCGGTGTACCGCGTTTCGTTCGCGGTCATCCGGAATGATGACGCTGATGCCCTGTTTTTCGAGGCGCTCACGGTAGAAGGTTTGCTCCATGGTGAACCGGGTTCCAAGCAACCCTACCGATGTTATTCCGTCTTTTATGAGTGCATTGGCGGTGGCATCTGCGATATGGAGCAGGGGAGTAGGGCATGCCTGCTCAATCTGTGGGGCGACTTTATGCATGGTGTTGGTGCAAATCAGGAGAAAGTCCGCGCCACCGGCCTGCACGCATTGCGCCGCCGATACCAGTATCTTCGCAGTTCCCTCCCAATCTCCCTCATGCTGGAGAGTCTCGATTTCTGCAAAATCTACGCTGTAGAGAATGATCTTTGCTGAGTGGAGTCCACCGAGTTGCTCCCGCACTTTCTGGTTGATCAGGCGGTAATAGGTCTGGGTCGATTCCCAGCTCATTCCGCCGATTAGTCCGATGGTCTTCATACAACCCCAATTGCGAAGAAGGCGTTTCAGTTTTCGGCGTCACCATTGGGGTGGTGACGCCGGGATTACTGAACTTTATTAGCCTACGAACATCTTTTTCGCAAGCGGGAGGCCCTTGAAGCCACTGACGGCAACGGTTGTGAGGAGTCCGCCCAGCATGGCGCCTACTACGCCACAGGTCATGATGTCCTGGCCTGTCAGGTACAAGCCGGGAATGCGGGTTTTGGGCTTCAGCCAGTCCAGTTCGAAGCGGTCAGGGGTGTGATCCAGACCGTAGATTTCCCCTTCGCTATAGCGGCAGAAGTAGTCGGTGGAGAGGGGAGTGGACAGCTCGTAGTAATCCACTTTGCCTTCCAGATGCGGGAACTTCTCATACAGTTTCGCGAGCAGGCGCTGGGCGTACTCTTCTTTCCTGGCTTCGTATTCGTCACCACGCTTGCCCCAGGTTTTTTCGGACCATTCTTCATACCACTCAAACGGACCGGGCGCGACGATCTCGATGGTGGCGCGGCCAGGGTAGCGCTTCGAAAAGCTGGGGTCCTTGGCGGAAGGAAACGAAATATAGGTCAGCGGTATGTCGTTGGCCTCCGGGTTGTCCATGAAATCCTGTATCTGCTTTTCGTAATTCGGGCCAGGGTATATCCAGTAGTTGGTTTTCGGCAGGCCAAGATTTTCGGCGGTATCCTGCAGGCCGATGTACAGGCAGTTACTGGCCATGGAGCGCTTAACGGTTTTCAGCTTGTCCTGATAGTAACTCCATTCAGGCGCATCCTCAGGCAGCAGCTTGTTGAAGGTGTTGAACACTCCGGCGTTGCTGATCACCAATGGTGAGCGTATCTCAGCGCCGTCGGCCATGCGAACGCCCACGGCTTTGCCTTTCTCGATCAGAATGCCGGTTACATCGGCGTAGGTGAAGACTTCACCGCCGCTTTGCTGAACCACCGGGATGATGGTTTTCGCCATTTCGGAGGCGCCGCCAATAGGGTAGTAGCCACCGTGCAGGTAGTGGCGTGCAATCAGCGAGTGGATAATGAAGCTGGATTCCGCCGGCGGCAGGCCGTTGTCACCCCATTGCCCGGTGAGTACGGCGATCAGTTCCTGATTGCTGGTAATGCCTTCCAGGACCTCCCGAGTAGGCTTGTTGAGAAAGTCCGGAGCCCGTCGTTTGGTTAGCATGCTCAGGGGGCCGGCGGCCAGATCTGGCAGAACTTTTCCCAGAACGATGCCGGGCATGGCCTTGGATACCTTGCGCAGATAACCCAGATAGGTGTCGATGGCCTTTTCTTCTTCCGGGAACGTCTTGACGAGTTCTGCCCGGAAGGCTCCAGGGCCGGCAACCAGGTCCACGTGTTTTTCGCCCAGGAAAATGCGGTCGTAATTGGCGTCCATTGGCGCCCACTTCAGCTGGCCGTCTGTAATGTGATCGAACAGGCGCTTACCCATGGTGTGATCTGCGCCCATGTCGCCGATGTAGTGCACCCCCACATCCCACTCGTAGCCATTACGATCGTAGCTGTGGGTGAAGCCGCCAGCGGTGTAATGCTGTTCAAGCACCAGAACTTTTTGGCCCATCTTGCTCATGCAGGCCGCGGCGGTCAGTCCGCCAATGCCGGAGCCGATGATAATGGCATCGTAGGGGCCGTTCAGGCGGTTTTCACGGTAGCGTTTGCCAACGCGGATGGTACTGGGTTTAGGGCTGCTCATAGGGTTACGTCCTGTTGTAATTGTTGTTGCGATGATTGTTCAGAATGTTGTGGAGAGTCAGATCGAGAGCCATCCAGTAGCAGGCTGAGCACTCCCTCGGTCAACATGGGTTCGGCCTTTGCACCGGGCAAATGGCCGTCGATTGTGAGCTGTGACAGCCCGTGCACCAGAGACCAGGCTGCGGCTGTTATCAGCGAAACGGGGGAGGGCTTGAGATAGCCAAGCTGGCGGGCATTGGCCACGGTGTTTTCCAGTACCTTAAACGCACTCTTGCCTGCAGCATCCAATTGCGGGTGTGCTCCCAAAGGCAGAACCCTGCCGCCGAACATCAGGCGGTAAAGGTTGGGTTCCTCGTGTGCAAACGTTACGTACACCAGCCCTATCTCGATCAGCGCTTTGCGCGGCGTTTGTTGGTCTACGGCGCGCAGGCGGTCTGTCAGAGCATCGAACCCACCAATGGCCAGCTCAGCCAGCAAAGTGTCGCGGTCTGAAAAATGCCGGTACAAGGCTGGTGCACTGACGCCGAGCTGTTTGGCGAGCGCCCGCAGGCTGATGGCAGCATCTCCTTGAGTTCTGAGCGTCTCGAGCGCCAAACGCTGGGCTTGTATCGGTAAGTCGCCGTGATGGTAGGCCGGTTTTGTCATCGGGTGTTCGTGCTCTTTAAATGTTATCGGTGGTAACAATGTTAGCTGTGATAACATCATGAAACAGAGCGGCGGTCAAATTGCTTTTTTATGGGTGCAAAGATGATTTAGCAATGCCCACGCGCATACCCCGATCGACTTACTTGCGCCCTAACGCGACAAACCCCGGAAAACCGGGGTTTGTCAGCAATACTAGTGGGTGCACTTGCCCCCTGTTTTCACTATTCCTTTAGCAGACTTATTTGCGATTAATTATCAAACGAATCTCTGACTCAAGGTTATCCTCTACTGCTTGCTTTGTCAGGTGTTCAGCTTTGCAGTTCCAGTCGCGGAATAGCTCAAGCTGATCATCATAGTGAGTCGTTTTTGTGCCATCGGGAGCGACAAAGCCGCTTTGCCCTGGAGGGGCCACCGTACACATGACTACATCACCATCGCCATTGAAGCTAACCTGATGATTCTGTGTTCCACGGTTCATGTAAGTCGGCAACTCCAACTGTTCGGAACTGTTTGCCTGAGGAACACCAAGGAAGTTCTTGGTGCTGAATCGGTGAACGGCGGCAGCTGTTAGCCAGTCGTTGCGCTCAGTACCAAGCTCAGTTTCCAGTTCGCTGACAGCCTGGGACAGAGAATCTCTCACAATCGCCAACTGTTCTTCGGGCGTCGCGCCGTTGAAGAAGTCGAACGTCTGATCCACACCGGCGCCGTCACCCAGAAAAGCGTTATATAGATACTTCGAGCTTTGGCCAGGGCGGGTACTTCCGCCAGCAGTTATAACCGGATACCCCGCTGAAGCAGAGTAGACACTTGCCGGGATGTCATCCTTAAGCACGGCGTCGTACATGATGGGGAGCCACTTTCGGAAAATAGTCACTGCAACTTCGTTATAGGACTCATCTCCATCGCTATTGGTATTTAACATAGACCACTGTGAAAGCCGCATCGCTGCCTGATACACGGGGTCGTCTGGATCCAAGCCTTCAACTGAATCGACGATGATCGGAATAAAATACCGGGCATTTGTGTCTGATAGTGCAGTCTGCCGGTTAAGATCCCAGACTTCGTCAGGCGATAAAACAGGCTTGGCCTCAATCCGCTCGTTAAATTCGTTAACCCGGTCGACAACGGACCAGTTAGCTCCATCACCCAATCCTACGATTCCGGGGGCAGACTGGTTGTTCCAGTTTGCTACGTAGCCTTGGTCCGGATTGTATACTTTTGGAACCTCACTGAAGGGTCTGAACCCCTGCCACTCCATGCTTCCATCACCTACAGCCGGAAGACGGATATCCTGGCTTGAGGGTCTGATGGGTAAGTAGCCCGGCGACACATATCCGATGTTTCCGGATGCATCCGCGTAATACCAGTTGATGGTCGTTGCCACTTGCTCGGCCTGCTCCAGCCACTCTTCCCAGTTTTGAGCTTTCATGGAGTGAATCCAGCCCATCAGGGACTGAACTTCATAGCCACTCCAGCTCCGCTTGAACGCATAGGCAGAGTTTTGTGCAACGTCGAAGCTCGTAACAACGCCGTGAACGCTCGAGTAGATATCGAGCGTCTCTTCTTCGAAACCATCTTCGGTTTTAACGCGAATGACTTCACTACGCTTGTCCATCTCGCGGTATTCACCGTCGAAATAGTACTCGTACTGATTGCCTGGGTTCAGCTGGAGCTGGTAATAGTCGTTGACATCAAGTGGGCCTGCGGTGGCGCCCCATGAGATTTGGTTGTTGGTGCCAAATAAAACGACAGGCAGAGCAAAGGGGGTATTTCCTGTGACGTCATAGCCTGCGCCATGAAGGCCAATACTGTAGGTGTAGGCCGGATTGAACCAACCGAACTGTGGGCCATTATTGAAGATCGTTGATCCATCAGATGTCTTGTTCGGCCCGACAATCCAAAGATTACTGGCAACAGGCCTGTCCTCGGGCGTGACAATGCCCTTGAATGCCGCTTCCTGAACGCTGTGCGCCGTTAGAATTGAATCGGAAACAGGTGCAAGAAGATCATAAACGCTTGCGACTTTTGCAGGTTCACTATCAATTTTGGTTTGCTGTGCGTCAGAAGATGTACTCTGCCCTTCAACCGCGCTTACAAAACTGTTAACCCCTGGCTGCCGGGGAACGGTTGTGGGTGCAAGCGTGTCTTCGATCCACCGAAGTTGATCAAACATGGCGAGACCGTCGGTCTCTCCCAGATCGTCCTGGAGATTATTCAAAACAGAGAGGTTGCGAATTTCGCTGGAACTATTGGAGTAGCGACCCGCCATAGTGCCCACGTAAAGCATCGCGACATCAAAACCTGTCCAGGCCTTCGGGGCAAATCCAAAATCATTAAACTGCTTTGGCAACAGACTCTCTGGTTTGGCAAGCACTTCCTCAATGCGTTTGTTAAATCCATCCGCATACCCTTCAAATATATCCCGGTCCTCTTTGGGCAGCGCCGCAATCTGGTCCCGAATTGAGCTCGGGTTGAAGCCGCTTCTTGAGGACCTGTCCAATGGAAGATAATCTGATCCCAGCACCTCGGAGACCGTTCCCAATACGGATCGACGAATCATTTCCATTTGGAAAAGGCGATCTTCTGCCAGAGCATAGCCATAACCGTAGTAAAGATCGTAAGTGTTCTCAGCGTAAATATGGGGTACGCCATAGCTATCTCGTTTGATGGTTACTGAGGATGTTTCGTCCTGGTCCCCATCGTTTGAGTTGTTGCTGTCGTTGCAACCAGTAAGCGCGACAGACGCTGCAATCGATGCGGCAAGCAGAAAAGCTCTGTTGCGTTTTATATTTGTAGGTGACATTCGGCGGATCCTTTTTTGGTTTTGTATTTTTATCTGAAGCATCGCAATTTTCAGACCCTACCCTTATAGTCTTCGCAAACCAGATACGCAAAATGGTGTAATAAACCGATTTATGTGTCGTATTTTTTTGATTTATATCAAATAGATGTAATAATTTGGATTCACTCATGGCGCAATTTTGTTGTCATCGCTCAATAATAATGTGATGTTTTTAAGGGAATGTTGCTTTAAATACAAGTACTTATGTTTTTTCTCCCTAAAATCCGTTCAGTCTCTCAAAATATATATTTTATAATTATATTATTATTCGTTGTGCGCATATCGTGGGTGCGTTGAGGATTGGAGAGGTCATATCAGAAGCGGGGGAGTGAGCTTTTCCTATTCCTCGAGATGTTGGTTTTACTCACTTTTCAACATGTGGCATTGATGCAGGAGTGGGGTGAGGAGTGGCCATCTCATCGTTTACAAAGGCCAAAAAAAGCCCCGGGCTCAGCGAAGGAGTACCGGGGCTCTCAGGTTTGCAGGCTTGTTACTTCAGCCCCATTTCCTCGATGGAGATTTCCCGCATCTTGAACTTCTGGATCTTGCCGGTCACCGTCATCGGGAACTCATCCACGAATTTGTAGTTTCGCGGTATCTTGAAGTGGGCGATCTTGCCTTTACAGAAGGCCATCAAGCCATCGGCATCCACCGGGTCTGCGTCGGGCCGCAGCTTCACCCAGGCAATCAGCTCTTCACCGTACTTGTCGTCGGGAACACCGGTAACCTGTACTTCTTCGATGGAAGGGTGGGTGTACAGGAATTCCTCGACCTCTTTTGGGTAAATGTTCTCACCACCACGAATCACCATGTCCTTGATGCGGCCGACAATCTGGATATAGCCTTCTTCGTCCATCGTCGCCAGATCTTCGGTGTGCATCCAGCCAGCGGCGTCGATCGCTTCGCGGGTTTTTTCTTCGTTGTTCCAGTACTTCAGCATCACGCTGTAACCGCGAGTGCACAGTTCGCCAATCTCGCCACGGGGCAGGACGTTGCCTGTTGCCGGGTCGATGATTTTGGTTTCCAGGTGTGGCTGGGTGCGACCGACCGTGGTCACCTGCTTCTCGAACGGATCAAGGGAGCTGGTCTGGGTAGAAACCGGGCTGGTTTCGGTCATACCGTAGGCGATCTGAACCTCTTTCATGTTCATCTTGCCATTGACCTTTTTCATCACCTCTGCCGGGCATATTGAGCCTGCCATGATGCCTGTGCGCAGGGTTGAAAGATCGTAAGATTCGAACTCCGGTTCGGCCAGTTCTGCGATGAACATGGTGGGTACGCCGTAAAGCGCCGTAGCCTTTTCCTGATGCACGGCCTGCAACACGGCTTTGGGCTCAAAGCCTTCACCCGGATAGATCATGGTTGAGCCGTGGGTGATGCAGCCAAGGTTGCCCATGACCATGCCGAAGCAGTGGTACAGAGGTACCGGAATAACCAGCCGGTCTTTCTCGGTCAGAACCTGGCTTTCACCTACGAAGAAACCGTTGTTCAGAAGGTTGTGGTGGGTAAGAGTGGCACCTTTGGGGCTGCCCGTTGTGCCCGAGGTAAACTGGATGTTAATCGGATCGTCGAACTGAAGCTGGCTCTGAACCTTGTTCACTTCGTCCTGGCTTACGTCGCCGCCAAAGCCGGTAAACTCATTCCAGCTCCACATGCCAGCGTGCTTTTCTGTGTCCAGATTGATTACCGCGCGCAGGTCAGAAACCCTCTGTGCTTTGAGCTTGCCCGGAGTGCCGGCTTTCAGCTCGGGCGCCAACTCATAGAGCGTTTTGCGGTAATCAGAGGCTTTAAAACTGTCGGCGGTAACCAGCACACTGATACCCGCCAGATTCAGGGCGTATTCCAGCTCGTGCATACCATAGGCCGGATTTATATTGACCAGAATGGCGCCCACCTTGGCGGTGGCAAACTGAGTAACTGTCCACTCGTAGCGATTGGGTGCCCAGATGCCCACTCGGTCACCGCGCTTGACGCCAATGGCCAGGAAGGCTCGTGCCGCCTCGTTGACCTTGGCAAGGAATTCTCTATAGGTCCAGCGTATGTCCTGGTGCAGGCACACCAGAGCCTCGGTATCGGGATACTTGTCGGCGGTGCGGTCGAGCATTTCGCCGATGGTCATGCCCAGCAGTGGTGCTTTGGATGTACCGCTGGTGTAGCTTGGAAGAGTCTGATTCATTGTCTGCCCCCATTTGTTTTTATGGTCGAGGTCTGAGAGTTGTTGAGTCTGTTAGCGACTCTGGCTGTGGTATTCGGGATTCGGCCGCATGTCGCTGGCTATCGCCACGCGGTTTGACATGTTGTAAAAGCCGATGATGTTGCTCAGGTCCCAGATTGCACGGTCACTGAAGCCGGCATCACGAAGTGCCTGCACTTCGTCTTCCGCAACCGTTGCCGGGGAGCGGGTGAGGTGGGATGCGAAATCCAGCATGGCGCGTTGGCGCTTATCCAGGCTGGCCGACCGGTAATTCATCACCAGATGTTCGCCCAGCGCCGGATCGCCGCTCAAAACACGCACCGCAGCGCCGTGGGCCACCAGGCAGTAGAAGCATTTGTTTTCTGATGAGACCACCACCGCAATCATTTCCCGTTCCAGCTTGCTGAGCTCGCTTTCGCCCATCATCAGCTCGTTATAGAAGCGGGTGAAGCCGTCCAGCTGCTTGAGGTTCTGGCTGAACGCGGTAAGTACATTGGGAATCATCCCCAGCTTTTCCAGGCAGATGTCAAAATACTTGCGGACATCCTCAGGAAGGTCATTCATGTCGGGAATGGGAAGATCCAGGGCGACAACATCTTTATTTTTAGTCATGTCAGGTCCTTAGCATTGAAGAGCTTGGCCCACTTTCGAGCCGTTGTGTCGTTTGAGCTGGCTGCTGATCCACTCGCCGGTCGCCACCAGTTTGTTCAGATCCACACCGGTAGTTATGCCCAGGCCATTGAGCAGGTAAAGCACGTCTTCGGTGGCGACGTTACCGGACGCGCCTTTGGCATAAGGGCAGCCGCCGAGGCCCGCCACGGAGGCGTCAATAACTGCCACGCCTTCCTCAAGTACTGCGTAGAGATTGGCCAGAGCCTGGCCATAGGTGTCGTGGAAGTGAGCAGCCAGGCGCTCTACGGGGACGTGTTTTGTCACTGCCTCCAGCATACACTTGGCTTTCAGTGGCGTACCTACGCCAATAGTATCGCCCAAAGAAATTTCATAGCAGCCCATGTCGGCCAGGCCTTTGGCAACCTTCGCTACTTGCTCAGGAGCAATGTCGCCTTCGTAGGGACACCCCAGTACGGTGGACACATAGCCCCGCACCGGGATGTTGTGCTTTTTCGCTGCTTCCATCACCGGGAGAAAGCGCTCGAGGCTTTCTGCGATGGAGCAGTTGATGTTTTTCTGGCTGAAGGATTCTGAAGCCGCACCAAATACGGCCACTTCATCTGCACCCGCCGCCAGAGCATTCTCGAAGCCCTTGAGGTTGGGGGTCAGAACCGAATAGCGTACGCCGGCTTTGCGCTTGATGCCGGCCATCACTTCCGCGGCATCGCCCATTTGCGGCACCCACTTTGGTGAGACAAAGCTTGCGGACTCAATGTGTGTCAGGCCGCAATCTGCAAGCCGGTCAATCAGCCCGGTTTTGATGTCTGTAGCAATCACCGGGCCCGACTCGTTTTGCAGTCCGTCCCGGGGGCTCATTTCAACCAGCCGCGCCTGTTTGGGAAAGGCCATCAGACCGCCTCCTCATCGCTGTGCTCTTTGTTCACATCTGCAATTTCAATGGCAATCAGTTCTGCGCCTTCCGAAACCTGCTCGCCTTCGCCGAAGAAAATCTCAGTGACCACACCGTCTGCCGGCGCCTTGATGGCATGCTCCATTTTCATGGCTTCCATGATGACCAGTGTCTGGCCAGCGGAGACTGAGTCGCCTACCTTGGTTTGAACCGCCACAATAGCGCCGTTCATCGGTGCGGTCAGGCCACCTTCGGAGGCCAGGTCGTCGGAAATGTAGCTTTCCCGGTAAAGGGTGCACTGGAAGGTATCGCCCTCGTAGAAGAGCACCAGCTGATCATTGTGCAGGTTGCCATGGATGCTGATCCGGTGGCCATTGATGACAGCCTGAAGATAGTCGTCATCAAGCTTTGCTGCGAGGCTGTATACGCTGCCATTCACGAACACTTCGTAGCGGTCGTCCTTCTCGAGGATTTTCAGCTCGTGTATCTCTTCACCCACCTGCAACTGCAGGGGCTGAGCGTATTCCGAGTTCAGGCGCCAGCTATTGCGACGGCCGAATGGCGACCAGGGATCTGTGCTGATGGATTCAGCGGATTTACGCTCTTCCAGCACAAAGCCGGCGGCCAGTACCAGCGCTTTGTGAGTGTCCAGTTTGGATTTCGGGAACAACAATTCACGATGGCTGTCGATAAAGCCAGTTGTCAGGTCTGCTTCGCGGAAAGGCTGGGCATCTGCCAGAGCATGCAAGAACCGGATGTTGGTTTTTACGCCTGCAATCCGGTAATGCTCAAGCGCCTGAACCATGCGGTTGATGGCTTGATCTCGCGTTTCATCCCATACGATCAGTTTGGCAATCATCGGATCGTAGTGAATGCTGATTTCATCGCCTTCGATCACGCCGGTATCAACCCGCACATGGGCACTTTCATCGGGGGTGCTCAGGTAACGCAGGTTGCCGGTAGCAGGCAGGAAATCCTGATCCGGGTCTTCGGCATAAATGCGGGCTTCCAGAGCGTGGCCACGGATTTTTACCTGTGACTGCTCCAGCGGCAGGGGCTCGCCCCAAGCCACTTTCAGTTGCCACTCCACCAGATCCTGGCCGGTCACCATCTCGGTAACCGGGTGCTCGACCTGAAGGCGGGTGTTCATTTCCATAAAGAAGAATGAGCCGTCAACATCGTAGAGAAATTCAACGGTGCCGGCGCCTACATAGTTGATTGCCTGGGCCGCTTTAACCGCAGCATCACCCATGGCCTGACGAGTTTCTTCACTCAGCCCGGGAGCTGGAGCTTCTTCCAGAACTTTCTGGTGACGACGCTGAACCGAGCAGTCACGCTCGGCCAGATACACACCTTTACCACTCTGATCACAGAATACCTGGATTTCAACGTGACGCGGCTGGGTGAGGTAGCGCTCTATCAGCATGTCCGGGTTGCCGAACGCGTTCTTTGCTTCGCGCTTGGCCGCAGCGAGCGCATCGTCAAACTCGCCGATGTTCTCAACCACACGCATGCCTTTGCCGCCACCACCGGCTACCGCTTTCAGCAGCAACGGGAAACCGCATTTTTCGGCTTCAATGCGCAGGGTTTCCGGAGACTGGTCATCACCGTGATAGCCGGGCACCAGCGGTACGCCCGCTTTTTCCATGATGGCTTTGGCGGCCGATTTTGAGCCCATAGCCGCGATAGCGGAAGAGGGTGGACCGATGAATACCAGACCATTGGCTTCGCAGGCTTCGGCAAACCCGGTGTTCTCCGACAAAAAGCCATAGCCGGGATGGATAGCTTGTGCGCCACTTTGCTTGGCGATTGCAATGATTTTCTCGCCACGCAGGTAGCTCTCTGAGCTGGGAGCCGGGCCAATGTGGAAAGCTTCGTCTGCCATGGAGACGTGATGGGCGTTGGCGTCTGCATCGGAATAAACGGCGACGCAACGGATACCCATGCGGTGTGCT
>TARA_R110001606_G_scaffold368_2_pt1 | contig 17266 bp, 12 predicted proteins | sample TARA_R110001606 | Tara Oceans TARA_R110001606 (sample SAMEA4398315) | marine metagenome | biome: Polar Biome; feature: [SRF] surface water layer (ENVO:00010504); material: water (ENVO:00002006), including particulate matter (ENVO:01000060) such as... | depth 5 m | reverse complement strand
GTTTGGTGTGCAAAGCCGTCCCAATCAGACTCATCAAGGCCATCTTCGATAGACACAATTGGGTACTGTTCAGTTAGATCTTTTAAGAAGTAGTTAAACTCTTCTGAGGTGAATTTTTTACCTTCGCCTTTAAGGTCGTAGATATTTGCTTCTTTGTCATAAAACTCAGACGCAGCACAATCAAGTGCTAGAGTAATGTCTTTGCCTAACTCGTAGCCTGCATTAGCAACAGCAACTTTAATTGCTGCAAGTGCCGCTTCGTTAGAGGCAAGGTTTGGTGCAAAACCACCTTCATCACCCACTGCGGTTGAATGACCATCAGCTTTAAGTACTTTGGCAAGGCTGTGGAATATTTCTGCACCCATGCGAAGCGCTTCACGGAAGTTGGCAGCGCCAACTGGCTGGATCATGAATTCTTGAATATCAACTGAGTTATCAGCATGCTCACCACCATTGATGATGTTCATCATTGGTAACGGCATAGAATAAACACCTGGTGTACCGTTTAAGTCAGCAATGTGCTCATAAAGCTCTACTTTTTTAGATTGTGCAGCAGCTTTTGCAGTTGCTAATGACACTGCTAAGATTGCATTTGCACCTAATTTTTCTTTATTTTCGGTACCATCTAAATCTAGCATTACTTGGTCAACAGTGCTTTGCTCTAGTGCATTTTGGCCAGCTAAGGCTGTCGCGATTTCATTATTAATAAAACCAACCGCTTTTAATACACCTTTACCTAAGTAACGTGCTTTATCACCATCACGTAATTCTAGTGCTTCGCGAGTACCTGTTGATGCACCTGATGGTGCAGCAGCGCGGCCCCATGAACCGTCAGCTAAATGAACATCAGCTTCTACAGTTGGGTTACCACGCGAATCCATAATTTCGCGACCGATCACTTTTACGATATTTGACATCTTGATTCCTCTTTTCCCAAAATGGTGAGTCTACTCCGACTTTATTAATTTTCCTTAATGCCGTCGGCTTTAAAAACAAATAAGCCGTGCATAGTGCACGGCTTATTCATATTACGATGACGCTTTTTGATGAATATGCGCAGCGGCAACAAACCCTTCAAATAGCGGATGACCATCACGCGGTGTTGAGGTGAATTCCGGGTGGAATTGAGCCGCAATAAACCACGGGTGATCTTTATTCTCGATGATTTCAACTAGCTTCTTATCTTCCGATAAACCAGTGAAACTCAAGCCAGCTTTTTCAAGCTGTTCAACAAAATTATTGTTTACTTCGTAACGATGACGATGACGTTCAACAATCTCATCACTACCATATACTTCACGTACTTTTGAGCCTGGTGTTAAATGACATTTTTGTGCGCCTAAACGCATAGTGCCACCTAAATCAGATTTTTCGCTACGTGTTTCAATGTTGCCTTCCGCATCTAACCATTCAGTGATCAAACCAACCACAGGGCTTGACGAGTTAGCATTAAACTCGGTTGAGTTTGCATCTAATAAGCCTGCAACATTACGTGCATACTCAATTAGCGCAACTTGCATACCTAAACAGATACCAAGGTAAGGTACTTTATTTTCACGGGCATATTTTGCCGCTAAAATTTTACCTTCAACACCGCGACCACCAAAACCACCAGGAACTAAAATAGCATCAAGGTTAGCTAGTAACTCAGTACCTTTACTTTCAACATCTTGTGAATCAACATATTGAATGTTTACTGTTAAACGATTTTTAAGACCTGCATGTTTAAGTGCTTCGTTTACAGATTTATAGGCATCAGGTAGTTCAATGTATTTACCAACCATACCGATAGTCACTTCACCCGTTGGGTTTGACTCTTGGTATAACACTTGTTCCCACTCAACTAAATCAGCTTCAGGGCAATCAAGATGGAAGCGACGACATACAAAGTTATCAAGCTCTTGCGATTTTAATAGCGCAGGAATTTTATAAATGCTGTCTACATCTGGTAATGAAATAACCGCTTTTTCTTCAACGTTAGTGAAAAGAGCAATCTTTGCACGTTCGTTATTTGGTAATTTACGATCTGAACGACAGATAAGAATATCTGGTTGAATACCAATCGAGCGTAACTCTTTAACAGAATGCTGTGTTGGTTTGGTTTTCACTTCACCCGCAGGGCCTAAGAATGGCACTAACGTTAAGTGAATAAACAATGCGCGCTCACGGCCAATCTCTGTGCCAAGCTGACGAATTGCTTCTAAGAATGGTTGTGACTCAATATCACCAACCGTTCCACCAATTTCAACGAGTGCCACATCATGGCCTTCAGCACCGTCATAAACACGTTGCTTAATATCGTTGGTAATATGTGGAATAACCTGAATTGTTGCACCAAGGTACTCACCACGACGCTCACGACGCAGCACATCTTCATATACACGACCTTGTGTGAAGTTGTTACGGCTTGTCATTTTGGTACGGATGAAACGTTCATAGTGACCTAAATCAAGATCGGTTTCAGCGCCGTCTTCGGTGACAAATACTTCACCATGTTGAATTGGGCTCATTGTGCCTGGGTCAACGTTGATATAAGGATCCAGCTTTAAAATGGTAACATTTAAACCACGGGCCTCTAAAATAGCTGCCAACGATGCTGCTGCAATACCTTTACCCAACGAGGAAACAACCCCGCCGGTAACGAAGATAAATTTTGTACTCATGCGAACCCTAGAATATCAGGAATTAAAAGGAAAAATATAGAATCAAGACGGGGCGAAATTATAGCAAAGGCACTGCCATCAATCCAGCGAAAGTTAGTAATTCTCTGCACAAAAAACGCACTCAGCGTTTCGCATTATTTACTGCTGCTTTTTTATCGCATCCCATGCGGCATCCATTTCAGCAAGGGTTGCTGTATCAAGCGATTGCCCACGCTCACATAAATAGGCTTGTACTTTTTCAAATCGCGCTGAAAACTTATCGTTGGCGCTACGTAATAATTGCTCTGGGTCACGTTTAATATGCCGTGCTACATTAACTGTAGCAAACAATAAATCGCCGATTTCTTCTGCACTGTGTGCTGAAAATGGATCAACGGCTAACGCTTCTTTTACTTCATCAACTTCTTCAGCCACTTTATCTAATGCACCATGATAACTAGGCCAATCAAAGCCTAATCCTGCAACCCGCTGCTGAATTTTTTTGGCTTTACTCAAACTAGGCAGATTTGCAGGTATATCTTGCCATAATGTGTTGCTCTGCGGTTCAGCTTTTGCTGCCCGCTCCTGTGCTTTTATAGTTTGCCACTGCTCACTGAGTTGTTGTTCAGTCAGCCCTTGCTGATCGGCAAATACATGTGGATGGCGACGCACTAACTTATTATTTAGCCCAGCCATTACATCATTAAAATCAAATAACCCTTGCTCTTGTGCCAATTGCGCATAAAAAATCACTTGAAAGAGTAAATCACCCAGTTCATTTTTGAGCTCACCGAAATCACCTTTTTCAATGCAATCGGCTACCTCGTATGCTTCTTCTAAGGTATGCGGTACGATGGATGTAAAGTCTTGCTTTAAATCCCACGGGCAGCCTGTTGCTGGATCACGTAATTTAGCCATAATGGCTAATAACTCAGTTAAGGTATTCGTCGAGGTATTAGTTGTCTGGTTCATTTACATTCCTAGTGACTACGTTTTGCTTCATGCACGCCTTCGATTTGATCTAATTTTGATAGTAATCGGTTGGTACTTGATAAATCATGTACTTCCACTTGCATGGTAAACAACGCTAATTGGCGGTCGTCCACGGTTTCCATATTCATATTCAGCACATTAACTTTTTCATTGGCCAGTACCGAACTAATATCACGTATAAGCCCAGCTCTGTCACTTGCTTCAATTTTAATACACAGAGCATAAGAGCCGTTAATTTCGTCTGACCAACTAACCGCAATAACACGCTCAGGATGTTGTGTTCTTAGATTATTAAAAGAATCACAATCAGTCCTATGCACACCTATGCCACGCCCTTGCGTGATATAACCGATTATTGACTCACCAGGAACTGGGCGGCAACATTTAGCCACATGGCTCATTAAACTACCAACCCCATCAACCACGATACCATTTTTATCACCGCTGATTTTAGTCGGGTTCTTAAAGCGGATGACGGGCTCGTCATCAGAGCGATCCGTGATAAAATTCAGCAACTGATTTAAACGCACATCGCCGGCGCCAATCGCAACCATTAAGTCATCTAACTCTTTAAAGTTATAGCGAATAATAGCCGGCTCTAAGTTTTTGTAGGTCAAATCGAGCTTTTGCAATTCGTTATCTAGAATTTCTTTACCAGCACTGAGATTTTTATCGCGATCGAGTTGTTTAAACCAGTGGTGTATTTTCGCTCTCGCGCGGGATGATTTAATATATCCCAGTGATGGATTTAACCAATCGCGGCTAGGATTCGGTTGTTTTTGGGTTAAAATTTCAACCTGATCGCCAGTGTGTAATTGATGGGTAAAAGGCACAATTTTGCCAAATACTTTTGCACCAATACAACGATGGCCGACATTTGAGTGAATATAATAAGCAAAATCCAATGGTGTTGCGCCCAGCGGTAAATCAAAAATATCGCCACGGGGGGTAAAAATATACACCCGATCTTCGACCACTTGATTTTTTAGCTCTTCGGCTAAATCGCTGCCATCAACCACTTCTTCTTGCCATTGCAATAATTTACGCAACCAGCTAATTTTTTGCTCATACCCAGAACCACGCCCAGGTAACGCCCCTTCTTTATACATCCAGTGCGCAGCGACTCCGAGCTCAGCATCTTGGTGCATCGCGTGGGTACGAATTTGGATTTCAACCGTTTTGCCTTCTGGGCCAAATACTACGGTATGAATAGATTGATAACCATTTTGTTTAGGGGTGGCAATATAATCATCAAATTCTTTATTTAGATGGCGCCAATTGGTGTGTACGATCCCCAGCGCACCGTAACAATCTTGCAATTCATCCACCACAATACGCATGGCGCGAATATCAAATAACTGGTCAAACTCGTAATTCTTTTGCGCCATTTTTTTGTAAATACTGTAGATATGTTTTGGCCGACCATATACCTCGCCTTTAATACCTGCTTGAGCCAGTTTAGTTTTAACTTGCTCAACCATGTCTACCATATAAGCTTCGCGACCTAGGCGCTTATCATCCAATTGCTTGGCAATATTTTTATACACATCAGGGTGCAAATAGCGAAACGATAGATCTTCCAGCTCCCACTTTAATTGCCCAATCCCTAACCGGTTAGCAAGTGGCGCAAAGATATCAGCGGTTTCTTTTGCAGCAATCACCCGCTCTTCTTCGTTGGCGTTTTTAACCTCTCGTAAATGACATACCTGCTCAGCAAGTTTAATAACCACAGCGCGCACATCTTCAACCATCGCCAATAACATACGGCGTATATTATCAACTTGAACGGTGCCAGTACCTTGATGAGCCAAAGTGCTAATAGTAGCCATTTGTGCAACACCCGTTAGCAGAGTTGCCACATGGCTCCCCATCACATCGCTTACTGTATCGATGTCGATTAGATTAGCCAAAAAACTCGGCGTAATATATGCGGTAGCGAGGGTGTCTGCATCGAGATTCATTTCCACCAAAATTTCGACCATTTCCATGGCAATATTTTGTTGCTGATGATTATGCAGTTCAGCGCAAAGGGTATTCGCTTTACTTAATAGTTCGCGCTTTTCTTGCGTTAAGTTAAGTAAACCAAGTCGTGTGCTAAAATCACCCGGTTTGTCGTGTTGGTGTGATTGCCGAGTAGCTACCATAATGCGCTCTACCTCCGTTGAAATAACGCCATCGTTTCGATATGCCCCGTGTGTGGAAACATATTCATTAGCCCTATTTTTTCAAGTGAAAATGCAGCTTGCGTAATAATTGCGCTGTCACGGGCTAAAGTAACAGGGTCGCAAGATACATATAAAATCGTTTTAAATTGCTTCAGAGGCAGTTGCTCTAAAATAGCTAAGGCACCGGTACGTGAAGGGTCCAGTACTAATACATTCAACTCTTTACTAAACCACGGAGCTTGCTGCATTGTTTGTGTTAAATCAAAACAATGAAAATGAGCATTGGCTATATGGTTAGTTTGCGCATTTTGCGCCGCCATTGCAACCGCAGAAGCCACTCCTTCAACACCAATTACACTTTTTGCGTTGTTTGCCAGCGCTAAAGCGAAGTTACCAATCCCACAAAATAGGTCTAGTACCTGTTCGTCCCCTTTTAAACTAAGCCAGTCAACCGCTTGAGAAAGCATAGCTTGATTTACCTGCGCATTGACTTGAATAAAGTTTTCCAGCCCAAACGTAAATTTTAGTCCAAGCTCAGGTAAGCTATAAAACGGCATAGGTAAATGGCTGTGATTAATTTGCTGAGTATCTCCTTGCCATATTATTTGCCACTGATGATCAAGCCCCTGCTGCTCAATAGTTGCTTTTAGCTTATCACTGATGCTTTTAGTGTGGCGGATCACCACAAAATTATACTCATCTGCTTGGCATAATTGTATATGGCTAACACTGCGAAGTTCGCCATATTGGTTTAATAACTGATCAAAAACAGTAAAAATTGCGGCAAAATCGTCACTCAGTACTGCACACTGCTGCACACTGACAATTTGTTTAGAACCTTGCGCGCGATAACCAACCCGCATTTTTTTTGCGGTTTTATCAAACATCACCGCTAACCGCGCACTGCGACGGTAGTGCGTCGGCTCGCTCAATAACGGGGCTTGCCAGTTCATTGCATCAAGCTTGGCAAACTTTGAAAACAGCTGGCTCACCGCCACTTGCTTTTCAACTAATTGTTGATCAAGTCGCAAATGCTGTAATTGGCAACCACCACATTGTTGATAATGTTCGCAAAACGGTTTAACCCGTGCTTCACTGGCCTGCTCAACTTTTATCGTTTTAGCCGCGCTATAACGAGCTTTATCTTCGGTTAGTTTGGCCTTAACCGTTTCACCTGTCAGTGCACCGCTAACAAAGCACACTTTATTATTATGCTTGGCAATCCCCCGACCTTGATGATCCATTCCTGAAATTGCTAAAGTTAACGACTGCCCAGAAAGGGTTTTCTTTTTTGCTTGGAAAAACTGCGCCATCGGGCAACACCTTAAATATTGATTCTACGAGGGTGATTGATTACTAGCTTATAAGTATATACTCTTTAACTAACTAATAATGATAACAACGTTCACTTATGACTAAACTTGGTTTGCGCGACTCAGTTTTAACGCTAACACTTATTCCCACAGTGATTATCGGATTACTACTTGGCGGCTATTTTACAATAAATCGTTACATTGAGCTTGATGAAATTTTATATCAGCAAGGTGCGACTATCTCAGAGCCACTGTCGATTGCCATTGAGCAGCCATTATTAGCAAAAAATAAACAGCTACTAAACCGTTTGATCAGCCATGCGCATAATAAACACTCTCCAGCAATTAAAACCATCGCAATTTTTGACGAGCATAATGAACTGGTATTAACCAGTAACTATCACCGTGACTTTGATGATCTACTGCACAATGAATACTTGCAAGCAGGAAAAAACACCAAGGTACTGCCCAGCGATCACCTAATTACATTTTTTACGCCGATCATCAATCACTCAACGCCAGACGCTCAATGGAATAATGCAGCGTTTCAAACATCTCTTGGCACTGTGGTGATCCAGCTCAACAAAGACCAAGCGATTATTGGTCAGCAACAAGCATTATTAGTCAGCGGTATTGTAATTATTTTAGCCTTAGTGTTGGCGGCTATTTTAGCCATCAGGCTTAGCCATATGTTTATGACCCCATTAAATAAGTTAGTACTGGCTACTGACAAATTAATCGAAGGGAAAAGAGAAACCGGCCTAACCGCTCCGATGATGGGCGAGTTTGAGTTATTACGCCAAGGGCTAAACACCATTTCTGATACTATGGTGATGCAAAAAGATGAAATGCAAAAGCACATCGATCAGGCAACCAGTGACTTGCGCGAGTCGTTAGAATTATACGAAACACAGAATATTCAGCTCAGTATTGCTAAAACCGATGCCCAAGACGCCAACCGCGTAAAATCGGACTTTTTAGCGAAAATGAGTCACGAATTACGCACACCACTCAATGGTGTCATTGGCTTTACTCGTCAATTACATAAAACACCGCTTAATAAACACCAAAAAGATTACCTCGATACCATCGAACTATCAGCCAATAGTTTAATGACTATCATCAGCGATATTTTAGATTTTTCAAAGCTTGAAGCGGGCGCTATGGAACTTGAGTCCATTCAATTTCAACTACGAGACACAATAAACGAAGTACTTACACTACTGGCACCTAGTGCGCATGAAAAACAATTAGAGCTATCGATTTATATCAACTCACTAGTGCCTGACAACATAACAGGTGATCCAACCAGGTTTAAGCAAGTCCTGATCAACTTGATTAGTAATGCAATTAAGTTTACTGAAAAAGGCTCAATTAAAATTGATGTTGGCCATCGTTTACTTGATGAAGAACGTACCTCAGTGTTAGTGTCAGTAACCGATACTGGCGTTGGCATTCCAATGGATAAACAAGATGCTTTGTTCACTCCTTTTGGCCAAGCTGATTCAAGCATTACCCGTAAATTTGGTGGCACAGGCCTTGGCTTAATTATTACCAAGCACATAGTTGAAACCATGGGTGGCCGTATTACTTTAAACTCAGCGCCGGGTAATGGTACCTGCTTTACTTTTAATGGCGTATTTAGACTACCAAGCCATATTTATAACAGCGACTTGCCAAGTAAATCTCTCGCAAATAAACGTATTTTATACCTAGAACCCCATGAACATACCCATCATGCAGTGCTCTCTTTACTCACCGAGTGGCAAACAAAGGTCACAGCGTGCTTTGATCAAGAAACTTTTTTACAAGAGTTAAATAAAGAGTTTAATTACGATATTTGTATTATCGGCCATGTTGCCGCAGTTGACGAAATGCAACGCTTAAAAAGCTATATCAAAGCAGTCCGTGAATCGACTGACTATCTGTATTTAATGCTTAATTCGGTATCGCACAATATGCGCGAAGCTTATATTGGCTGTGGTGCAGATGCGTGTTTAAGTAAACCGCTCAACCATCGCAAGCTCTGTGAAGTGCTTGCAGCACCTTATCGACTCGATCATCCCGTGCATAATATTGAAGAAAATGACGAGAAATTATTACCACTAAAAGTATTAGTCGTTGATGATAATGATGCCAATTTAAAGTTAATTTGTACTTTACTAGAAGAGCAAATTGAAACTATTGATACCGCTCATAATGGCTCACAAGCCTATAGTTTGAGCAAAAGCCATAAATACGACATTATTTTTATGGATATTCAAATGCCAATTATGGACGGTATTACCGCCTGTAAACTGATCCTAGAATCATCCTTAAACGAAGATACTCCTATTATTGCTGTCACAGCGCATGCCTTAGCGGGCGAAAAAGAGCAACTTATTACCGATGGTTTTAAAGGCTATTTAACTAAACCTATTGATGAAGATATGTTGAAACAGATTATTAGTGATCATAGCCCGCAATCACCGCTGCGACGTGACAAAAGCCGTAATGACCTGATTGCTAGTGAGCCTCCTTTTGTTAGCTCATCACTAGATTGGCCATTAGCACTGCAACGTGCCGGCGGTAAAAACGAACTGGCGCTTGAAATGCTTAATATGTTGTTACTCAGTGTGCCAGAAACTCTGCGATTACTTGAAGAAGCGACCGCCAGCCAAGATTGCGAACATGTGCTAAGTATTATTCATAAATTTCACGGTGCTTGCTGCTACACTGGCGTACCCAAGCTAAAAACACTTGCTGAAGCACTGGAAACCGCGTTAAAAGGCGATTGTGATTTAAGTTATATTGAGCCAGAGCTTTTTGAGCTGCAAGACGAACTTGAAAACTTGATGACAGATGCCGGCTTAGCCGAAAATTAACGGCAGATCCGCTTGAGTGGTTTACCACTTTTTAAACTGTTGATCTGCCAAGTTACATCTGTATCTTGTTGCACCAAACTCACTTTGGCAATGTCACTAAACATAAAATCACCGGGTACATTGAGCCGCGTTAAATTTTCGGATAATGGTTGCTGACAATAAGGGCCTGTATCACCGTGGATCACTAATACCGGCTTTTTTACTGTGTTTGCAAATTCCGCCAAAGCATCGCGATACACTTTAAAACCATCACACTGTTCTGGCTGAGTTTTACTGCATGCCGGTTGTACTGTTTGATGGGTGTAAATATCTGCCTGAAAAGCAATCACATAACCTTTGGCTGTTGGATTTGCTTGCGCTAACCAATTAAGGTTGTTGGCGTCTCTTGTGTCAGCTTGTTGATAAGCAAGTTGTTTATCACTTTTTAACACCTCTCGACGGCCATTGTGGGTGCCTGCAATATGCAGCGTGATAAACTCTACATCAGCAAGGCGCCAACGCGCATTTTCGTGCATGCTAGGCTGTTGCTGAAAATCAACTAAGGTATTGGCTTTTTCAAGATATTTATCATCAAACATCAAGGTTTTTAAATATACCAGGCGCTCTAATTCATCATAACGAGGAATTAGATTTTTTCGGTCGCAATCAGCCCATTCATTGTCACCGGGGGTGTAAATAAATGGCTGCGTAGTTAAAGAAGTAAGTAACTGTTTATTCTTCTCAAGCAACTCATTTTTACAAGGCTCAGAACCTGATTTCATATCGCCAACATGGATCAAAAAAGCATGCTCAGTCGTTTTTATTTTTTTACCCAAAGCCCCTGTTGGCGCTAAATTCATTTCATCAATTGGAGTATATGGCATATCCCCCATCACCAAAAACGCATTACTGGACAGCGCCCAAGTCAAACCAATTAAACTAAACATCACCATCCCCTGTCACGCAAATAGATCTTAAGCTCTCATAGTAACAAACAAATGAACATTTAAAAGAACGGCTTTTTTCGACTAAGCTTGCTAAAATAACCGCACAGTAATTCTGAATTTGTAAATCATGTCATTTAGTACCACTTATACATTAGATAAACCCTACTTTTACGAATGTTTTGATGAGTCTCTGCCTTACAGCGCACAAGCAAAGCCGAAATATGTTTTTTTAGTCTTATTGGTTAGTTTAGGACTTACAGCTATTTATTGGTTAGAAAAACACTATTTAGGAAATTTCTTGATCATGGCCGCAGTACTTGAATGTGTTGCTTTTTATTATCGCAGGCCTTGGTGGGTAACGCGGCAAATGCTTAGTCGAGCATCAGGCTCTGAGGCAACGTTAACTATTGATGAAAGCGGTTTTAAAAGCGAAAACCCACATAAAAGCTATCAGCTAGCATGGCAAGATATCGATGAAGTAATTTTTACTGTTCGCGGTATTATTTTAAAAAGTCGTCGCGGCATGCAGTACGTTTCAAACAGCGTACTGAGTGATGAGATTATTGAATACATAAAAAAAAGAGCCACTAAATAGTGGCTCTTTCATATCAATTAAATTGATTAAGCATTGCCCGGATTCGGGTTAGACTTTTCAGCTTGAATACGCATGTAAATTTCTTCACGGTGTACCGAAACGTCTTTAGGTGCATTAACACCAATACGTACTTGATTTCCTTTAACACCTAGTACAGTGACAGTTACTTCGTCACCAATCATTAGGGTTTCACCTACTCGACGAGTTAGTATTAGCATTCTCTTGCTCCCGTATTCCAATAAATTAAAAGATTCCGCGTCTGTATATTAAAGAAAATAAGCCTTAATAGTAAGTAAAAACTCTAAATCGATTCATTTTCTGTTAAAAAAACTCTTTATAATGCGCCTATTGCCAATTCTAAGTATGTTTCATCTATTCAAACTAATATTTTAATATCAGATCTTGATACGTGTTTACGTTAATGTATAAAAACAAACTTACTACACTAGGATATGATTTCATACTCACTGCCTCAATGGCGACTTTAGCAACTGAGCAACCAACAGAAATCTCTTTACTGTTAATATAATGGTGGCTGTCATCTAATACTTCAAGTAGTTACTAAAATCTTTTCTGTGCACTATAACGGTAGTCGATATAAGCATAGCCTATTTTTTCAAAGTTATGATTAATCTTAACTATTTGGATGCAGTTATCGAGAAAAAGTTTCAATAAAAATTAGTTTTATCATCGCTGTAAAGAATTTATGGAGATGGTTCAGAGTTTTTTCGTAATTAAGGTAAATCCAGTGGCAATAAAAAATGCGGTAGTGTGTATTTAGTAGGGTATGCCGTTTTAGCCATAAATTTAGGACGTGACTTAGTTGTTAAAGCAGATTTAGAATAAACACTTTAGGAGACTCAATTGAGCCTCCTAAAGTGTTAAATCAACTTTACGTACTGAGCTATTAAGTACGCTCAGTTAACCAAGCGGTTACGCTATCAAGTGCTGCAGTTAAGTTTTGCGGCTCAGAGCCACCAGCTTGCGCCATATCAGGACGACCGCCGCCTTTACCACCAACTTGTGATGCCATGTGATTTACCAGCTCACCGGCTTTCACTTTGCCAGTTAAGTCTTTAGTCACACCAGCAATTAAGCTTACTTTGTCGCCATCAGCAACACCAAGTGCAATAACACCTGAGCCAATCTTGTTTTTAAGGTCATCAACCATACCGCGTAAGGCTTTTGATTCAGTGCCTTCAACGTTTGCCACAAGTAATTTAACACCGTTAATTTCAACAATTGAATCAATTAATGATGCACCCGCAGCACTGGCTAGCTTGTCGCTTAGCTGTGCTATTTGTTTTTCAAGCCCTTTTGACTTTTCAAGCAAGGCTGTTACTTTTTCAAGTACTGATGCGCTGTCGCCTTTAACAAGAGCCGCTACGTCGTTTAGGTGCTGCTCTTGCTCACTTACATAAGCAATTGCATCAGCACCCGTTACCGCTTCAATACGACGCACACCGGCAGCAATACCGCTCTCAGAAACTATTTTGAATAAACCGATATCACCAGCACGATTTACGTGAGTACCGCCACACAGTTCTATAGAGTAATCACCAATAGTCACTACGCGAACTTCATCATCGTACTTCTCACCAAATAACGCCATTGCGCCTTTTTCTTTGGCGGCATCGATTGCCATCAGCTCAGTATTTAGCGCAAAGTTACGACGGATCTCGTCATTCACAACTCGCTCAATTTCACGTAGTTCAGCTTTCGTGACTGCTTCAAAATGCGAGAAGTCAAAACGTAAACGTTCAGGGTCTACGAGTGAACCTTTTTGCGACACATGATCGCCCAATAACTGACGTAGTGCTTCGTGTAAAATATGCGTCGCTGTATGATTCTTTTTAACACGATCACGGCGCGCATCATCAATGTTAGCGTCAACTTTATCATTCACACCAATACGGCCCATCACTGTTCCGTGATGCGCGAATGCATTACCAAGTTTAGTAGTATTAGTTACTGTAAACTCACCGCCAGCTACCGTTAATGTGCCGGTGTCGCCAACTTGGCCACCAGATTCAGCGTAAAACGGTGTGCGATCTAGTACCACAATGCCTTGTTGGCCATCTTCAAGTACTGATACAGCTTCACCTTGCGCGAACATTTCAATCACAGTGCCACTATAGTGCGTTGCGTCATAGCCTTTAAAGTCAGTGTGTTTGTCAGACTTTAATTGCTGGTTATAGTCAGCACCAAATTTACCAGCTTGTTGTGCAGTTTTACGCTGTACAGCCATGCACTCTTGGAAGCCTTGCTCATCAATCGTCATAAAGCGCTCACGCGCTACATCTGCGGTTAAATCGGCAGGGAAACCATAGGTGTCATATAATTTGAATACCAATTCACCTGGGATCACATCGCCAGTTAAATCAGTCAGGCTTTCTTCTAAAATAGCTAAACCACGCTCAAGAGTTTTGCCAAACTGCTCTTCTTCAATGCGCAGTACTTTTTCGATGATTTCTTGCTGTTTTGCAAGCTCTGGATACGCTTGACCCATTTGTTCGATTAGCGCAGCAACTAACTTATAGAAGAACGAACCTTGTGCACCAAGCTTATTACCATGGCGAACTGCACGACGAATGATACGACGCAGTACATAACCACGGCCTTCGTTTGATGGCATAACCCCATCAGAAATTAAAAACGCACATGAACGAATATGATCCGCCACTACGCGCAGTGATTTATCATCCATATCTTGTGCATTGGTAACTTCTGCAGCAGCTTTAATTAAGCCTTGGAATAAATCGATTTCGTAGTTTGAATGCACGCCTTGTAAAATTGCAGCAATGCGCTCAAGACCCATACCTGTATCAACAGACTGCTTAGGAAGCGGCTCCATCGTACCGTCGCTTTGACGGTTATACTGCATAAATACCAGATTCCAAATTTCAATGAAACGGTCGCCATCTTCTTCAGGTGAGCCAGGAGGTCCGCCCCAAATCTGTTCGCCATGATCATAAAAGATTTCAGAACATGGACCACACGGGCCAGTATCACCCATTGACCAGAAATTATCTGAAGTAGCAATACGAATAATGCGATCTTCAGGCAAACCAATTTCGTTAGCCCAATAACCAAATGCTTCTTCATCATCATGGTAGATAGTAACGAGCAGTTTTTCTTTCGGCAGTTTTACAATGTCAGTCAAAAACTCCCACGCAAACTTAATCGCGTCTTGCTTAAAGTAATCACCAAAGCTGAAGTTACCTAACATTTCGAAAAATGTATGGTGGCGTGCTGTGTAGCCTACATTTTCTAAATCGTTATGCTTACCACCGGCACGCACACAACGTTGTGAGCTAGTTGCGCGGTTATAAGGGCGGCTTTCGGCGCCTAAAAATACATCTTTAAATTGCACCATGCCGGCGTTATTAAATAATAACGTCGCATCGTTACCCGGAATAAGCGAGCTTGATGGAACAATTTGGTGTTGTTTAGAGGCAAAAAAATCTAAAAACTGTTGCCTGATCTGTGCGGTAGTCATGTGCTGCATGTGAACGTCTCACCCATTTTTACTGTGCTTGCATTGCAAAATCTATTTGTTCGTAACTGAACCCTCGATACATTAAGTAGCGCACGCGCTTAGCTTTTTCTTTGTGATCGAAGTCGTCCTGTGAATTTGAATACTTCTTTAAATACGCATCCTGCGCTAACCCAAACCAATCAATTTCGAATGATTCAATCACACTTTCTAACAGTGCTCGGTCAATCCTTTTGCCCATGGCTTCGCTTTGAATACGTTTTAAGCCATGTTTTTTAGCAATGTGGCGACGTACAAAACCTTCAACATAACGCTGCTCATTTATAAAATTGTGCTCTTCACACCAATCTAATAAAGCTTCGATAAATTCAGGCGTCGCCTCTTTTTGCTGTAATTTTTGGGTTAACTCTCGACGCGAATATTCTTGGCGCCCGAGTAACCAAAGTACATAATTTTTTAACTTCTTTTGTAATGCTTCATCCATTTCTTCAGCCATTATGCGTCAAAACGACCGCTTTGATCATTATGCTGCGGCGCAACAGGCTCTGCCTCTGCAGGCGGTACGATCGGCATAAAAATAGCTTGATAAGAAACAAAAAAGCTAATGTAGCAAATTGGCATTAAAACCAACAGCGGCAAGAATGATAAAAACATTGAAAGCATCATCAAGCCTGCAGTAATTGCCCCATATACACTCAATGGTGCCATGTTGTGGTAAAACACCATAAATGAACTTTTTAGCACCTCAAAAATACGTTTTTGTTGATTAAAATAAACCAACGGCACCGCATAAGAAAAAGCCGTTAAATACACCGATAACGCAATTAAAAACAGCGCAACATTTGCCATCGAGATGCTATCAATTACTTGCTGCAAGGCAATGTTAGGATCGACATTCGGATTACTCATAATCGCAATCGCTTCGGAAAATAAACCCCCAGCTAGCAAAGCCATCAATACACCGGCCGCCATTTGATAGAGCGCTAAACGTAGCAGCCCCATGCGATTACCCTTGGCGGTAAACGGTTTTAGGATATCGGCCAACATAATTTTGCCGCCTTGCTGTTTGGTGATCACCGCTTGATAAAACCCCGCAGTTAAAAACGGCGTGGCGATGGCTGCTATAATTTGTAAAAAAGGTAAAAATAGCGATAGTAAACCAATAATACCTATAAATAAGTGCATAAAAATAAAGGTAAAAGGCTGAGTTTTAAAAATAAGCCAGCCTGCTTTAAACCATTTCAGCCCTGCATCGGCCTTAAATACTCGTAATTCAATTGACATACTTGCTCTTAAATTAACAACAAAACACGCCGAGTATAACTCGGCGTTGGATGGGATTACATAGACGACAGCTTAAAATTACGGTTTTTTAATCTTCTTTATATCTAACATATGCGCACCATGCTTAATTTTCGTCTCTAGGTATGCTTTATTGCCCGCTAAACCAGCTTTAATGTGTGCATGCGTGCCAACCACTGATTCAACTTCAATACCTGCATCTTTCAAGGCATTAAGCTTTTTAGGATTATTGGTCATCAGCTTTACATGAGCCAACCCCATCGCTTCTAGCATTAATACCGCGTCAGAAAAGTCACGTAAGTCATCAGCAAAGCCCAAATGATTATTTGCCTCATAGGTATTCATACCTTGTGATTGCAATACATAGGCGTCAATTTTATTGTATAAACCAATACCACGCCCTTCTTGGCGTAAATAAAGTAAAATACCACCTTGTTGATGCATCATTTCAATACATTCGTTGAGTTGTTCACCACAATCACACCGTGATGAATGAAATACATCACCGGTTAAACATTCAGAATGCATACGAATAAGCGGCACAGACTGCTCGCTATCAGCACGATTAAACACCAAAGCAACATGCTCTTGGCCATCTTTTAAATCGCTAAATGACACGATTTCTGCGGGTATATCACTGTTTTTGCCAACATTTAGCTGGACTCTAGCTCTTACTTGCGCCACGACAAATCCAAAATTAAAAAGTAATGCGATAATGCAAACGTGATAATATCACAAAAATAAACTGCATTGAAAATAATACAACACCGCAATGAGTAATAACTATATTGAGGCAGTTACTCGCAATTCAAGCATTGCCCTGCGCTAAATCGACAATTCCACCCCACCAAAAACAAAATTCTTACCCGATACTCTAAATCAATGACATGGTTGTACCTATTTGGTATAATTTAATTAAACATAATAATAAGGAACATTATGAAAGCCTCCTCTCTACTACTTTGTCTTA
>TARA_R110001606_G_scaffold399253_1_pt1 | contig 17269 bp, 11 predicted proteins | sample TARA_R110001606 | Tara Oceans TARA_R110001606 (sample SAMEA4398315) | marine metagenome | biome: Polar Biome; feature: [SRF] surface water layer (ENVO:00010504); material: water (ENVO:00002006), including particulate matter (ENVO:01000060) such as... | depth 5 m | reverse complement strand
CCTGTCACATCTCGTTTTCAAAGAGGGTAATGCCTTTATGGCCCAGTGCTTCTGTATTTCTCATGGAATTCTGTAACCTCGACAATTTTGCAACATCATTACCTGTAATTTCAGGCAGCTAAAGCTAGCCAAAAGAAACAGCGAGCGTGAAGCTAATGGGTTGTGTCACGTTAAGGCCCAATATGGCACCGAAAGGTTACAAAACACCTGCCCTCCACGATTTGGCGAAAGCGGTAATGAGAGCGCGGATAATCAACGGCACTACTTCCGCTTAGCGCCTGATACTTCCTCGGACCATCCTCTTCCCGATGGGCATCACTGCCAAGTTTTTGCAAATGATGCCGTCAGCTAGAAGTACCCATAACTTACGGTCGAAAACCGCCTGCAACTCTACAGTTGCAATTCTGGGCAGTTGGCATAAGCGTCTTGTGCTTCCTACAATAAAAAAACATGGACAACAGGACATATCAGGATATTGCCATGATAGAACAAACTGAATCTGACACACTTTTCGAAGCTGGCAAAACGTCCAATAACAATGATGCTACCGCCGAGTACCTCGAACGTTTCCAACGCATTATTTCCCAACTACAACCGGCCGCTTCACTTCAGCCCCGGCAGCAGCCAAGAGCTGTCGTCAAATTGAACAAGGCTCGCCAAGATCTCCTGATGCGATCGTTTGAGGCTATGGCTCGAGAGATCTCTCAATTTGACGAAGCTGAAATAACGAAGCTCGCAACTAAGTCAGACCCAAAAATGCTCGTGGAAGTTGTCGTGTCGTTCCTATCCGATAGTCCATTCGATCGGACTGAACGCATGCATCTCAAAGGAGCCGAGCGCTTTCGTGCACTCCTGAACAAGTTTGGGGGGTCAGTTTCGACAAAATGGGTATGTGAGTTTCTCGGAGCCAACGAGTCAGCTATCCGTAAAAGGGTGCAAAGGAAAACTCTTCTTGTCCGGAGAATGCCCAACGGAGAGTTGAGCTTCCCTCTTTTTCAGTTCAATCAAGCCACAGGTAATCTGATACAAGATTTGCCGGCTTTCTTAGCGCATGTCCGGTCTTGGGCTGTCGACGACATCGTGCGTTTTCTGCTGGTAAGACATAACCCTAGAGAATCTCATGATAACCCTATGGAGATACTAAAGCTGGGCAAGCTCGACCAAGTCATTGAGCTGGCTGATTTGCACCTAAGCCAAAGACCATAAGTACGTCTCGATTACCTGAGAGTACGGATACAGTCTGGACCCTTCCGGTAAAGGTGCTCGAGGCACTTGGCAGTCTCGCTATGTACGCATGCGAAGTCCAACATCCCCTAACGGTTCTGGACCTCACTGCCTCCAATCTTGCAAAGTACCAACTGGATGCCGGAATTCTCGCGGATTATGCTCCTGAGCTCAGTTCCCCCATATAGTTACTGTCCTTCATGGGCTAGCCACGCCGTACAGCTAGGTTTGGATGGCATTCTATTCAGATCCCGACACGCAATAGACGAACCTTGCCCGGCATTATTCGAATCAAGTTCGCCATATATCGAGTGTACGCATATAGGAACGCTTGAAAATCCCGAATACCTTGCCATTCTCGGTACCACGTTTGACTGGGGTATTGCCTGAACCTTCTCTGATGAAAAGACGATCTTGAAAAGTCCCTTTCGGCCCCCACGATGGCAGGCTTGTTGATTCTGCGAGCGTAACCTGCGGACTCGGTTGTGATGAACATTACTAAGCTGAAAACGGTTAAGCTAGAGGGGAGCATATCAGTCTGACCCTACCCCAGAATTCAGGTCCATTTAAAACTGGAAAATCCGGCATGATAGAGCCTTGAACAGAAGATCATGCCATGAAGCGATCCCGTTACACCGAAGAGCAGATAATCTTCGCCCAATTCGGCAGCCTGTTCGTCAAACTTATCCGGCGTCACGGCCTTAACCCATTTGTAGAGGCTGTGAGCGGAGACTCCCAGTCGTTGCGACACTTTGGCGACGGTATAGCCTCGCTCCAGTACTTGCCGAACCGCTTCGTCTTTGAATTCTGGGGGATAACGTTGACTGCTCATGGCAATTCCTCCTACGCTCTAATCATAGGCTAGGAGTGTCTACTGCACCGGGGTAAGTCCAATTCGGGCCTAGCGGCTCTTCACCGGACGCGCTAAAGCGCGCCGCTGAGCAAGTCTTTGTACGTATACTCATACTCTAACATTCAAAGAAAAAGGTTTAGTCAGTAACCTCTATGGCCATCAAGAAATCCGAACTCTACAGCTCCCTCTGGGCCTCCTGCGACGAGCTGCGCGGTGGCATGGACGCATCTCAGTACAAGGACTATGTCCTGTTCATGCTGTTCATCAAGTACATCTCCGACAAGTACACAAATTCCGACGACTTCGCGCCACCGGTGGTCATTCCACCGGGCGCCAGTTTCGCCGACATGATCAAGCTCAAGGGCCAGAGCGATATCGGGGACAAGATCAACACCCAGATCATCCAGCCCCTGATCGACGCCAACGATCGTCTGGCGCGCAGCGACTTCCCTGATTTCAACGATCCAAACAAGCTCGGTGAAGGTAAGGCGATGGTCGATCGTCTGACCAACCTGGTCAGTATCTTCCAAAAGCCAGAGCTGAACTTCGCCAAAAACCGGGCCGAGCATGACGACATCCTCGGTGATGCCTACGAATACCTGATGCGCCACTTCGCCTCGGAAAGCGGGAAAAGCAAAGGTCAGTTCTACACGCCCTCCGAGGTCAGCCGGATCATAGCCCAGGTTATCGGCATTTCGCCGGAGACTGCCGTGGCCGCCACCACTGCCTACGACCCCACCTGCGGCTCTGGTTCCCTGCTACTCAAGGTCGCTGCCGAAGCCGGCAAGCACATTACCCTGGAAGGCCAGGAAAAGGACGTGACCACCGCCGGTCTCGCCCGTATGAACATGATCCTGCACGATTTCCCCACTGCCAACATCGTGCAGGGCGATACACTGTCCAACCCCAAATTCAAGGACGGCGAGGGGCTGCGCACCTACGACTACGTGGTGGCCAATCCGCCGTTTTCAGACAAGAGCTGGAGCACCGGCCTGACGCCGAACGAGGATATCTATCAGCGCTTTGCCTGGGGCGCACCGCCGGCCAAGCAGGGCGACTACGCCTACCTGCTGCACATCGTCCGGTCGTTAAAAAACACCGGCAAGGGCGCGGTCATCCTGCCCCACGGTGTGCTCTTTCGCGGTAATGCCGAGGCCGTTATCCGCAAGCGATTGGTGCGCTCCGGCTACCTCAAGGGCATCATCGGCCTGCCCGCCAACCTGTTCTACGGCACCGGCATACCCGCCTGCATCCTGGTACTGGACAAGGACAACGCCCAGGCGCGCAAGGGCATCTTTATGATCGACGCCTCCAAAGGCTTCATCAAGGATGGCAACAAGAACCGCCTGCGCGAGCAGGACATACACCGCATTGTCGACACCTTCAACAAACAGGCCTCCAACAAACATGGGGAAGTCCCGCGCTATGCGCGCATGGTGCCGTTCGACGAGATCGCCGATGCCAGAAACGACTTCAACCTCAACCTGCCGCGCTATATCGATGCTAGCGAGCCGGAAGACCGCCACGACATTCACGCCCACTTGAATGGCGGGATTCCCGAGCGCGACATCGACGGTGATGAAACCGCCATTCCGCCGGTGCCGGGCCTGAGCGCCTACTGGCACGTCTTTCCTGCCCTGCGCCAGACCGTATTCCGCGCGACCCAACAGCCGGGCTATGCCGAACTGGCGGTCGAAACATCGGCGATCAAGCCCACCATCCTCTACCACGAGGAGTTCGCCGCCTTCCGCGCCAAGGTCACGGCGTTGTTCGAGCAATGGCGCGAGCGCAATACCCCAGTGCTCAAGGGCTTTGATGTGGATGGCCAGCCCAAGGCCCTGATCACCACCATCGGCGAAGACCTGCTGGAGACCTTCCGCGCCGCGCCGCTGCTCGACCCCTACGACCTTTACCAGCACCTGATGGACTACTGGGCCGCGACCCTGCAGGACGACACCTACGAGATCACCGCCGACGGCTGGGTGGCCGAACCCCGCCGCATGATTGAAGAGATAAACAGCGGCAAGAAAAAAGGCCAGATGAAAGACAAGGGTTGGGCCTGCGACCTAATCCCCAAGCCCTACATCGTCGCCCGCTACTTTGCCAATGAGCAGGCCGAACTCGACGCCCTGCAATCCGATCTGGAATTGTTGGCCGCCCAGCAGACTGAACTGGAAGAAGAGCACAGCGGTGAGGACGGCGCCTTTGCCGAGCTGGACAAGATCAATAAGGGTGAAGTGAGCAAACGACTCAAGGAAATCAAGGGCGACGCAGACGCCGCCGACGAGGCTCGGGTGCTCAAGCAGTGGAGCCAACTGGATAAAAAGCAGAGCGACCTCAAGAAGCAGATCAAGGAGCGCGACGCCGATCTCGATCAGCTCGCCTACGAAAAATACCCGCAACTGAGCGTAGACGAGATCAAGACCCTGGTGGTGGACGACAAATGGCTCACCGCCCTGGACGCCGCTGTGCAGGGCGAGCTGGGGCGCGTCTCCCAGACCCTCACCGCCCGTGTGCGGCAACTGGCCGAACGCTACGCCACACCACTGCCGGAGTTGACCGAACGCGTGGAATCACTGTCGGTGCGGGTGGACGAGCACCTGAGGAAGATGGGGGCAGCATGGGCGTGAACCGGGGTGCGATGGCAGTGCGCGATGCCTCAGTGGGTTACGATCTGCAGACGACCCAGCCGGCTGTGCCGGTTGGGTACAAGCAGACTGAGGTGGGCATCATCCCCGAGGAGTGGGATGCTGACAATCTAGGGCGTTTCTGGGGCGTCACCGACTGCAAACACGTTACCGCACGGTTCGCGCCCCAGGGCTTTCCGCTCGCAAGCATCAGGGAAGTTCAGAGTCGCTTTGTTGACCTTACAAATGCTAAGCAAACCACAGCGCATTTCTATAACTTGCTAATTGAAGGCGGACGAAAACCACGGTCCGGCGATTTAATTCTCAGTAGAAACGCAACCGTTGGAGAAGTCGCACAAGTTGCGGAATGGCATCCACCATTCGCAATGGGGCAGGACGTTTGTCTACTTCGAAAGAAATCGAACGAGCATTCAACTGAGTTTCTCCAATCCATTTTTCAGTCGCCCGTTATCCTGAAACAGCTTGCGGACCTGATGGTGGGCTCGACGTTTAAGCGCGCCAATGTCCAGCAGATTCGGAACTTTGTCGTCCCAATGCCTCCACCGCCAGAACAACGCGCCATCGCCACCGCCCTGAGCGATGTGGATGCCTTCCTAGAGGGGCTGGACCGGCTGATCGCCAAAAAGCGCGACCTCAAACAGGCCGCCATGCAGCAACTCCTCACCGGCCAAACCCGCCTGCCGGGGTTTGAGGGGGAGTGGGAGGTGAAACAACTCGGCGATCTCGCTCAGATCGTCATGGGCCAATCACCGAATTCATCTAATTACAATTCAAGGGGGGATGGCCTTCCGCTGATTCAGGGAAACGCGGACATTAACGGGCGCAAAACAATTAAACGGGTGTTCACCACCCAGATTACGAAGCACGGTCGAGCAGGTGATATCCTTATGTCGGTCCGGGCTCCAGTCGGCGAAATATCGCGCGCGACGTTTGAAGTGTGCCTCGGTCGCGGAGTTTGCGCGCTCCGCGCTACGAATGAGTTTCTTTATCACTATCTGATCTATCTTGAGCCACGTTGGGCGAAGCATTCGAAGGGCTCGACATTCGATTCCGTAAACTCCGCGGACATCAAGACTGTTGAAGTGCTGCTGCCGAGTGATCCTAACGAGCAATCCGTTATTGCCACCGCCCTCTCCGACATGGACGCCGAACTCGAAGCCCTGGAACAACGCCGCGCCAAGACCGCTTCGCTCAAGCAGGCGATGATGCAGGAGCTGCTGACCGGTTGCACTCGGCTGGTGGAGCCTGAACAGGACGAGGCAGCCGCATGTTGAATATGTTTGCCAAGTTTCTTTTTGTCTCGACGTCTCTTGCCCCAGTCCTGGGAGCCGTTGCGGTCAATCAAATTGCCCATCAGAAACCTTGGTTATCTTGGGGGAGTTGGCTGGTCGTTGCTTTGCTGCTGGTATTCCTGTGTTGGGCGATGCTGCGCTACGCGGCTAATAATGCTCAAAAGCATGATTTTCAGGTCAAGGAGTTTGAGCAGAATGACAAGGAAGTGCTGGCGTTTCTGCTGGCCTATCTGCTGCCGTTTGTCTCGCAAGAGAATATGGCTTTTACAGGGGAGTGGCTGACCGGCGCCTACGTCCTTGGAATCATTTTTCTGGTGATTGCGCACGCGGGTGCCTTCCACTTTAACCCGGTCATGGGGCTATTGGGCTACCACTTCTACGGCGTAAAAAACGCTGATGGTGTCTCGCAATTGTTGATCAGCAAGAACGAATTGCGAAGACCTGGCATGGAGCTGCGGACCGTCCGTCTCGCCCATGGAATTTATCTTGATACAGGGGAGAAAAATGTTTGAAGATTTCCAACTGGCGGCCATTATCAAGCAGCGTAGAAATACACGGCTTCTGCGAATACCTCTGCATCAGGGGCTTCAGGATACGCTGGCAGAAAGCTGGAGGGAGCAGCATGAAGCATTCGTACAGGATATTGATGAGATCGATTTTAATGCCGGGTATCAACCAGAAGAACATGAGCGTTTCCGTTTGCAAGACTATGCATTGCCGGATTTTCTCGCCGGTGAAAACCGGCAGAGCCTACCAGACCTTGATGCCGTAACCATGGATGACACATTGCTCGATTCAACTAAGGGCCTGGTAGCGTATGTCAGAACCGAAGATGGGCAAGAACTGATTCTCTTTCAGAACTTCAGTCGTTCCCATGTCATCCGACCGGGGCGTTTCCTCTTTCTGCAAAACGACACCTACGAAACCGCGGGGCGCGCCGGCCTAACGCTCGATCAAAAATTAAGCGCAGTCTACCTGGCTGACGAGGAGACGCTGCTGTTCCATAACTTTCGAACGGTCAACTCCTTCTTGCCACTCGTTGAATTCTACGAAGAAGCCTCGGAGGACGAAATCCGCGAGGTACTGGACCATGATTCATTAGCTCCTGAGGATACAGACGCCCTGGCAGTGAGCGCTAACCAGTGGTTTCGTAAGCGTTTTGCAATGCTGCGAGACTCCGGCGTACTGGACGCGTATTCCGCGGATGAAATTCAACGTCGATCCAGGGGCTACGATGTCGATATCCACATTGCTAACGACAGGCTCGTGTTCCCAGCAGAGAAGCCTGCCGCGAAGAAGCTGTTGCAGTTTCTCAATGAAGAGTTGTTTCGAGGTGCCATTACGGAAACGCTCTACGAAACGAATTCAAAACGGGAGGCGGACTGATGCCTGAACAGCGCCGCCCCAAGACTTTGGCCATCAGGCAAGGGATGATGCAGGAGCTTCTGACAGGAAGGACGAGGTTGGTATGAACGAAGCAGCGACTACGAAACAGACGCCTCTCGCTATGCGCACGGTCGATGACCTACGACTCAACGCAGAGGGTCAACCGCAACGGTATTTCATCGCCAATTACCAGCGAGGCTACCGCTGGTCAACGACTCAGGTTACGCAACTTCTCGATGACATACGTGAATTCACGAATCGTCCTAATCCGAAGCCGGAACAGTTTTATTGCTTGCAACCATTGGTCTTAAAAGTGGCGGAAGGCGGCGGTTTTGAGGTTGTTGACGGGCAACAACGCCTGACGACTTTGATGCTGATTCTCCGTCACTTCAACGAACGACTCGCAGAGGAATATCGCGATCCGGTCTTCTCAATCGAATATGAAACACGCCCAAACCTGCTGGGTTTCCTGGATACTCCGACGAAGGAGGTGGCCGATACGAGCGCGGACTTTTATCACCTCTACAACGCGATTACCGCCATCAAAGAATGGTTTTCGGACAAGGGCGGAGAAGTTGGTGATTTGACGTCGTCGTTATTGAAACGAACCAAAGTCATTTGGTATCTGCTCGCGGATCAGGAGAATTCTGTTGAGGCATTCACGCGACTAAACGTCGGCAAAATCCCACTCACCAACGATGAGCTAATTCGGGCCTTGTTCCTGAAGCGTGCTGCGCCCGATCAGGCCGAAGCCGAAGACCTCCAGCGTCAGATTGCCAATGAGTGGGATCAGATTGAGAAATCGCTTCAATCCGATGACTTCTGGTACTTCATCAGTAACGACAAGGGCAAGACGGACAACCGTATCAGCTTTCTATTCGATCTGGTGGCCAAGACCAATGGCCTCACGGATGATGAAGAACGGGATAAGTATGGGGTGTTCTGCGCCTTCAACAGGCGGCTCTCGGAACTTGGCGTGACTACCAAATCGGAATGGCGTGAGATCAAGAACGCCTTCATGACACTCGACGAGTGGTTCGAGGATCGAAACCTGTATCATATTATCGGTTTTCTGATCCATGAAGGGTTTGGAGTGCAGGCAATACGTACACTGGCGGGAGTGTGTAAGAAACACGAATTTGAAACAGCCATTCGACGCAAGATCTTTGAGCATGTCACCGGACATAAATTCCCGGAGGAAGACGTTGATGACGAAGTACGGTCGCTGATCAATGAACGCATTGAAGAACTGACTTACGAAAGGACAGTCGACCATCGGAAAATTCGGTCTCTCTTATTGCTGTTCAACATTGCAACGCTGCTGGAGAACGAGTACTCCACGATCCGGTTTCAGTTCGACAGCTTCAAGAACCAAGATTGGCACATCGAACACGTCCGTTCCGTCGCGCCGGATCGCTTGGCCAATCACTCAGAGCAGGCACAGTGGTTGCGGCACTCACTCGGATATTGGGAGGCCAAGCAGGAGGAGAAGGAACTGTGTGAGGACATCGCTGAGTTTCTCAAATTTTCAAAGCACGAAGTGAGCGAGGACGATTTTGCGGCCCTTTACAAGCGAGTGATCGACTCCTTCAAAGAGAGAAATGAAGAGCAGCCAGACCACAGTATTGCCAATCTGGTGTTGTTGGATCAGGAAACAAACCAAAGCTACAAGAATGCGGTATTCGCTGTGAAACGCCAGCGTCTGTTGTCTCTTGATCGCGCCGGAATATTCGTACCGCTTTGCACTCGTAACGTGTTCCTGAAATGCTACGGCGACCAAGTCGATCATCTGATGTCCTGGAGCGAACGCGACCGAGAGTCCTATCGCAACGCGATCCTTGAGACATTAGTTGGCTTCTTCTCTGATGTTCAGGATGGCGACCGATGAGTGATACAGGCAAGCAAATCATTTACAAGCAACTCCTTGATGATCACAGTTTCATCCAGATCCCGATGATTCAGCGTGACTTTGCTCAGGGCCGCGAGGCCGTCGAGGAGATTAGAGAAGAATTTCTCTCAGCGTTGCATGCCGCGCTGAGGCTTCCCTCTGACGATCCGTCGTTGCCTCTGAATCTGGACTTTGTTTATGGCAGCGTCGAAGGGAGCGATAGTCAATCGCGTTTTGCTCCACTGGATGGCCAGCAGCGGCTAACAACTCTGTTCCTACTTCACTGGTACTTTGCCTGGAAAGATGATCGCTGGAACAGCTTCGAGGCGCTATTTCAACGGGATGGGCATTCACGATTCACATACCGCGTTCGCCCCAGCAGCAGCGACTTCTTTGATTTTCTGGTGAAGTTTCGCCCCGAAACTTCACCAGATGCAGTGCCGTCCTTGTCCGAGCTGGTGGTGGACCAGCCTCAATACTTCCGAAGCTGGCGTTTCGACCCAACTATTCGCGCCACGTTGGTGATGCTGGATTCAATACATGAGCATTTTGCTGAGTGTGAAGGTTTCTTCGATCGAATTACGGACGTGAAACAGCCTGCGATCACCTTTCAGCTGTTGGATTTGAAAAAATTTGATCTCTCGGATGACCTCTACATCAAGATGAACGCCAGAGGCATGCCTTTGACGCCCTTTGAGACCTTCAAAGCTCGTTACGAGCAGGAACTAGAAGACCAGTTCGACAGCCAAAGTCGCAAAATTGGAGAGCAGGAATTCCCGATCCACGACTTCGTGTCTCGCCGCATGGATACGACGTGGATGGACTTGTTCTGGACTGAGAATAAGAGTCTGGGCAAAAGGGCGGCAAGCGTCGACAACAACATCTTCAATCTGTTTCGTGTTGTGGCATTGCTGACCCGAGATCCAGAAGGTGAGGACTGTCTAAGCGACGTTAAAATTCTGACGAAGACACGACCGGATTTCTCTACGTTCCACAGTCGTAATTGGCTGGATGAAGAATTTACGGCGGCGTTGATCCCGCTTCTGGAGCAATGGTGCCAGGGGAGCTCGGGTTTCCAACCGTTATTGCCCAACTGTGATTACTTTGACGAGAAAAAACTGTTCTCCAAAATGACGACGGATTCGCTCAGTTTGGACGTTCCCGAAATCCTCCAGTTCTTCGCCTATGTTTACTACATCAAGGAGCATGAAGATTCGTTGCACGTAGCGGCGTTTCAGAAATGGATGCGAGTCGTTCACAATTTGGTCATCAACTCGAACATTGATCGTGATGAACGAGTACCGGGTGGTATGGCAGCCATATTGACGTTGCTGCCACACTCCAATGAGATTCTGGATTATCTTGCCTCTCTTGATTCGACGGATGGGCTTGGTAGTTTTCCGAGGCGACAAATCACCGAGGAGTCACTCAAGGCCGCATTGCTTCTTAATCACGGTGGTTGGCAACCCCTAATCGACCGGGCGGAAGGTCATGGATATTTCCGTGGTCAGATCGAGTTTCTGCTCGATTTTTGTGGAGTAATCAATAAGTCGCAGCGGAACTTGGTCGAGGAATGGGATGATCGGTCGCACGAGCAGTGTCATAGCCACTTCGAGAACTACCTCGTTACTGCGGAGGCCATGTTTACGGACTCCGGTCTCGATAACGCGAACTTTCTCTGGCAGCGTGCGTTGCTTTCGGTTGGCGACTACCTGTTCCCAATGACCTCTCAACGTAAGTCGCTGCTTTTTGATGCGTCCACGGAGACGAATAGCTGGAAACGCCTATTACGTGGCTATCAATTACATGAAGCGACTGGCAGGCAGCTACTGAAGTCACTGTGGGATCAACTTGATACCGAGGTCCCACTCCCAGAGCAACTGGAAAAACTGATCTCCAACGCTGAACTCGAACCGTGGCGCGAGGCGTTCGTCAAGTCGCCAACAGCTTTTGGTTATTGTGGAAAGCGAACCATTCGCTGGAATTCGGAAGAAGAGGTCTACTTGTTGTCGAAGGTTCAGATGAATTCCGCTCATGCGGAGCTGTTCTCGTATACCTTCTATTACGATGAGCTGTTGTCAAGAAGTGCAAAGGGTGAGTTCGCACCCTTGCAACTTGTTAACCAATATTATTTCGCGAAGGAAACAGGAATTGAACCCGGCTTTCGGTTCACCTGGTCGCACGGAGAAATCGAGTTAACCATTGAGGTTGAGTGGAATGGTAAATCCTACTATCTCTACATCAACTATGAAGACATTAGTGATGTTCCAGCTGCGAAAGATGCCCTCATCAACAACGCGGGATTCAAAGTCAATATACCGAATATAAGCTTAGCCCGGGAGGCCAATGCAACTAATTTTTATGGCTGTGTGCAGCAGATTTGCGATGCCCTTTCATTAGTAGAGGCGTAATAAATCAAATGCCTGAACAAGCTCGCCCCGAACGCCTGACCCAGAACCGTGTGGTGGATCTGTTCACTGACGTCACCCACCCGGATGGTCTCGGCTACCGCTACCTTAGCGACTGGCACCAGCGCGACAACAACCGCTGCATTGAGCCCGAGCTATTGCGCGCCAATCTACGCCAGCGCGGCTACTCCGACGCGCATATCGCCGCCGCCCTGCAGAAGCTGGAAGCCGCCGCCGATATAACCGGTGTGACGCTGTATCAGGCCAATCTTCGCACCTACAATTTGCTGCGCTACGGCGTGCCGGTGCAGGTGGCGGTGGGGCAAGCACACGAAACGGTTCATCTGATTGACTGGGGCCACCCAGAGCACAATGATTTCGCTCTGGCTGAAGAGGTCACTCTCAAGGGTGGCCATGAGCGCCGCCCCGATCTGGTGCTGTATCTGAACGGCATCGCCATTGCCGTAATTGAACTCAAGCGCAGTTCGGTGGAGATTGCTGACGGGGTGCGCCAGCTTATTACCAATCAGGAATCGATCTTCAATAAGCGCTTCTTCAGCACCGTGCAACTGGTGTTCGCGGGCAGTGATTCGCAGGGGCTTCGCTATGGCACCACCGGTACACCGGAACAGTTTTTTGTCCAGTGGAAAGACGAGGGAGGTGCCAGCGAGCTGACCGCAGGCACACTGCTGGACCGGCCTCTGGCACAGATGTGCCGCAAGGCGCGCCTGCTGGAGCTTATCCGCGATTTCATTATCTTTGATGCCGGTCAGAAGAAAGTGCCCCGGCCGCACCAGTACGCCGGCATCAAGGCCGCCCAGGCGCGCATAGTCGAGCGCGAGGGTGGCGTGATCTGGCACACCCAGGGCAGCGGTAAGAGTATTCTGATGGTGTTGCTGGCCAAATGGCTGATGGAGCACGACCCGGAAGCGCGCATCTTGGTGGTGACCGACCGCGACGAGCTGGACAAGCAGATCGTCGGTGTGATGCGCAGTGCCGGGGTGGTGGGTGAGGATGCGCCTTCGCCGCGGATTACCTCACGGGCGCAGTTTGTTGAGAAGCTGGGCACCACCACCCCGCGACTGCTATGCGCGCTGGTGCACAAGTTCGACCCGGGCGAGATGAAGGGCGATCCGCCGCCCGTGTGCGGGCGCTTCTATGTGTTCGTGGACGAATGTCACCGCACCCAGAGCGGCGCCATGAACCGGCAAATGAAGCGCTGGCTGGCCGATGCGATCTTTATCGGCTTTACCGGCACGCCCCTACTGCGCAAGGACAAGCAGACCACGCGCGAGGTCTTCGGCACCTATATTCACACCTACAAATTCCCCGAGGCGGTGGCGGACAAGGTGGTGCTGGACCTGAAGTATGAGGCCCGCGATGTACCCCAACGCCTGACCTCGCAACAGGCCATCGACAATTGGTTCGAGCAGAAGACCAGGAACCTCAACAATTTCCAGAAGGCGGTACTGCGTAAGCGCTGGGCGAATCTGGAAGAGCTGATGAGTGCGGCCGAGCGCAAGCAGCGCATCATTGCCGACATTATCGAGGATTTCAGCCTCAAGCCGCGGTTGAACAATGACCGTGGCACGGCGATGCTGGTGGTAGCGAGCATCTATGACGCCTGCCACTACTTCCGTCTGTTCCAGAATACCCCGTTCGGCTCATACTGCGGGATCATCACCTCCTTCGAGCCCAACCACAACGCCATCTCCCGCGAACCGGCCAACAGCGATGAGCGCTATAAGTTCGATACCTATACCCAGTACGTTCTGAAAAACGGCCAGAGCACGAAACAGTATGAGGATGAGATGAAGCGCCGTTTCAAGGATGAGCCGGCCAACTGCAAGCTGCTGATCGTGGTAAGCAAGCTGCTCACCGGCTTTGATGCGCCGTCATGCACCTATATCTACCTGGACAATGAGTTGCGCGACCACAACCTGTTCCAGGCGATTTGTCGCACCAACCGGCTGGATGGCGACGACAAGGACTACGGCCACATCGTCGATTTCAAGCAGATGTTCGGTGACGTGCAACAGGCCATCGCTGTTTACAGCTCTGATGAGCTGGATCTGGAGGATGGTGGTGGTGCCGCAAACAATGTCGAGCTGAAGAACTGGCTGGACGAGGGCAGAGAGACGCTAGACACTGCCCGCGAAGCGTTGAAATACCTGTGCGAACCGGTCCCACCGCCCCGCGAGATTGAGCAGTACCTGCACACCTTCTGCGGTGATGCCGGCAACCCGGAGGCACTTGATGATACTGAGGTACTTCGCATCAGTTTCTACAAGGCCACGGCCAGCTTTGTACGGGCCTTTTCCGCTATTTCCCAGAATCTGGAGCAGGCTGGGTATTCCGCCAGCGAAATCGCGTCTCTGAACAATGAAGTGGCCTTTTTCAGCGAGGTGCGCGACGCCATCAAGCGCCATTCAGGTGAGGAGCTGGACATCAAGCCCTATGAGGCCGACATGCGCCACTTGATCAATACCTACATCCATGCCGATCCGGCGGAGGATCTGGGTGCTGTGGATAACTACTCGCTGATGGAACTGATCGTGGAGACCGGCGTACACGATGCCATCGCCAAAAAACTGAATGCAAAGGGCCAGTTGTCGAAGAACGCCGTGGCCGAGGGCATTATCAACAATGTCCGCAAGACCATCATCCGCGACCAGCTCACCGATCCACGTTTCTACGAGCAATTGTCCAAATTGCTGGAAGACCTGATTGAGGACTGGCGCACGGAAACCGTTTCCTACCAGCAGTTTCTGGCGCAGGCCGAGGCGCTGGTGAATAAGATGGCCACCGGTTATGGTGCGCAGAATACGCCGCCGGAACTGGCAGACCGCCGCGAGGCCCAGGTGATCTATCATAACTTGCCGGACATTCTGGCCGCCTCGCGACCTGCCCATGAAATCCGCGAACCCGCGCCGGATGAGGAACAGGTACGCCTGGCGATGACGCTGAAGATTGACCGCGCCATGTGCGAGCAGGCGCCGGCGGGCTGGAAGGGGGACAGCGCTCGGGAAAGCCAGGTACTTAATGCGCTGTTTCCTATCATGGGTCGGGACCGTCAGGCGACGCAGGCACTGTTCAAACTGATCAAGAATCAGGCGGGTTATCAATGACCGAGATTATTCAGCTTGGTGAGCTGTCGATTCAGGTTACGCGCAAGGCGATCAAGAACGTGCACCTCTCGGTTCACCCGCCCCATGGTCAAGTCACCGTCGCCGCGCCTTCCAGTAGCCGCCTGGAGGTGGTTCGGGCCTATGCGATCTCCAAGCTGGGCTGGATACGCGATCAGCAGGCCAAGCTAAAGGCGCAGGCGCGCGAAGCGCCCCGACAGTTTGTTGAGCGCGAGAGCCATTACCTGTGGGGCCGCCGCTACCTTCTGAACGTGATCGAGCGGGATACACGCCCGGGCGTGTCGCTAAGCCACAAGCACATAACGCTGACCGTTCGGCCGGAGAGCAGCCGGGAAAAGCGCGCCGAGGTGGTGCACGAGTGGCACAAACACTTACTTCATGATGCGGTACCACCGCTTATTGCGCGGTGGGAGCATAAACTTGGCGTCAAAGTAACCGGCTACTATCTGCAACGTATGAAAACCAAGTGGGGCAGTTGCAATCACCAGGCTGGTAACATCCGGCTGAATACGGAGCTGGTAAAAAAACCGAAAGACCTACTTGAATACATCATCGTCCACGAAATGGCGCACCTGATCGAGCCTACCCACAGCGAACGCTTCATCCATTTACTGGACCTTAATTACCCAAGCTGGCGAGAGGCGAGAGACGAGTTGAATGCTCTGCCGTTGAAAGCGGAAGATTGGTGAAATGGGGTAGAACCCCACGATCTTCGACACTCGATGTATTCGATTAGGTTCCAAAAAAGGGATAGATTAATAGTGTTCCTATATCCCTCATTCTGGCAATTTCCATACGGAAACGTTGTTTTAAGAACCATCCCACGATGACAACAGTAGCCCTTCATAGATAAGTTTGGCGCGTGAATACAGAAATTAGCCCTTACACCCAGCTCCGCGTGCCTTTTGGCGAAAAAGAGGGACGCTTGTATCGTCCAGACACCGTAGCGAGGGGTTTGGATTGTGGCTGTCACTGCCCGGAATGCAAAGCCAGACTCATGGTAAAGCGCAGTGTCGCAGGCCGTTTATTTTTCTCGCACCACCGCAGTGAGAATTGTCCTGGGGGCTATGAAACTGCGCTCCACAAAATGGGTAAGCAGATCCTATTGGATGCCGGTAGGGTCTGGTTGCCAGAACGCGATGTGACTCTCTCTTTTCCCCTGGTCTTTGGTGAGACACTTTCTAGAACGTTGCATTTCGAACCCAGAGAGGTTCAGTTCGTCTCAGCGGTGTCTGAAAAGAAGCTGGAAAATGGTCTTACGCCCGATGTGACTGCCCTGCTGAAAAACGATGCCCAACTACACATTGAAATCCTGGTCACTCATGCGGTCGAGGAAGAAAAAGGTCTGGCCGTTGATAACGTTATGGAAATCGACCTGAGTAGGCTGTCTGAGGAAACTGTGCTGGATTCGTCTGCGCTTGAGCTTGAGGTTTTAAAAAGTGCCTGGCGATGGTGGCACCGATGTTCTTTGATTGATGAGCTCCCGAAAGTCCAGGCTGTGCGAGAGGAACTGGAGGCCAGAGTTCCAAGAGAGATCAAACGCCTTGAACGTAATCGCGAGCGCGAAGAAGCCGCCGAGCGTCAAAAGGAAAGAAAATCCCAACTGACGAAAAAGCGCCGCGAGGCCCAAGCCAAGAAGCGAGAAGCAGAAAGGAAACCTTGGCTCGCGACATTAAAAAAGCTGGAGCACGCAGAGGATTTTATGGGTTGGCTGGACATGGCAAACAAAATGTCCGAACGTGCTAAACCGCACCTGGAGCCGATCGCGCAGCGTTTAGGTTTCGACGCCGAGAAATGGCCGACAGCTCTGAACATTCCCATCAATCAGGAGTGGGTCTTCAAGGAGGATCGGCGGCTATGGCAGAGTGCTGTGTTTGAAAAGCTGATTTTCGCAAATAAGCGAGGTGCTGTGATTTCGGTGGGCCAGGCGTTGGAAGTGGCTGAGAACGCTGTGGGTGTCCGTGTGTGGGCCCTTCAACTGATTCAGCTCAAGCAAGCCCACGTGAAGCAGTCGTACAATCAGCGTAGGGGCTATCAGTTTCGTGGGGTGTGGTTTTTCGAGCCTAATGAAAATCGGGCTATTCGCTCGGCCTACGCTGTAGTTTTTTCCTACCTTAAAAGGTTGTGCAAACGTGGTGTGCTTGCTGAAGTTCGGTCAGCGAAGACGTTTCGGATCCTGTTGACAGGGTCCGACGCCTGGAAGAGCCATTGTCGACACCAACAGATACCTAGTGCTGATCGCGCCATAAAGTCGGCTGGAACACTTAACGGGTTGGTGAACAAGGTGTCTCAGGAAAGCCTGAAGATGGAGGCTGCCAGAAAGCAGCGGCGCAAAGATAATATCGAGCGATTAGAGTTGTCAGTCATTGATGCTCGGGAGCCTGTAAATAAATCTGTGTAACTGCCCACCCCATTACAGGTGAC
>TARA_R110001606_G_scaffold66850_3_pt1 | contig 17299 bp, 17 predicted proteins | sample TARA_R110001606 | Tara Oceans TARA_R110001606 (sample SAMEA4398315) | marine metagenome | biome: Polar Biome; feature: [SRF] surface water layer (ENVO:00010504); material: water (ENVO:00002006), including particulate matter (ENVO:01000060) such as... | depth 5 m | reverse complement strand
ATCAATCTGCGCGAATCAGCGCCCGCAGCAACCGACCTGCTGACAGAAGAACAACTGGACTATTTCCGGGCAAACGGCAACAACGCGCTCATCTACATACACGGCTACAACGTGCCCCATGGCGAATGGGGGCGATTTCTGAAGTACGACGGCAGCCGGGAGCCCTACCACGGCAACGCACCGTCGTTTGCAAAGGCCTTTACCTGGCATCCCAATAAAGCCACGATCTGGCAAGATGCCGATGCACCGTCGAACAACAATGCGATCACTCCGGAAGAAGACAAACTGAATGGCACAGGAGCCCATAACTGGGCGATTCATACGGAGTACCAGTTGAACCGTGCAGCGGGTTTTGATGGCCAGGACTGGATGCCTTACAGCCGAATCATCAACATTTCCTGGCCCGGCGACACGGGTTCAACCGACTTTATGCAAGCGGAACTGAATGCGATGTCAGCAGGGCGGCGCTTGGCCCCGCTACTGCTGCAATTGGCGGATGCAGGCATTGCCATCAACCTGATCTCCCACTCTCTGGGTGCCCGGGTTGCGCTCACTGCCTTGAACATTGTGGGCACGATCGGGAGGAGCAACCTGGTCGACCACCTCCTTCTCTGGCAACCCGCCGTTGCCGATAATGCTCTCACCAACGACAGCCGCCGTGACGTACACCCCCTGGGGCTGGGCGTGTTCCCTTCTGCCCATAGCGCGGCCCGCAAGATAGTGGTGCTGCACTCCCGTGGTGACGGCATTCTTGGGGCAGGTGATGATGAAGACAGTGCATTGTGGCAGGACGCTTTGTTGCGCTCTTCTCCTGCGGCTCTTATAGCAACAGCTGCGTGGAATCTCACAAGTGCAGAAGACGCCATGGACGATGTACTCGGTTACTTTCGGGGAGCCTATGATAAAAAATGGTGGGCCTTCCCGAGCTTTTTGGATAACGGTTTCGGGCCTGCCATCGAAAAACTTTACAAAGACTACTTACCACTGACATTCGACGCGTGGATGACCGCCCACCCCCAGCGATCTTTGTATGTGCCCGAGACGCTCAAACAAACTGTGAAAGAAAACTGGGCCAGGCTAGGGGAAGACATTCTTGCCGAAGCAAACGCCTTGCGGCAGCCCTGCATAGACTGCTTGCGCAGCGGTGAGCGACCGCCTGAGTACACTCTGTTGGCACCCTTGAACCACCGCGCCAGCGTGGGCCCGCAGGCGGCAAAGGATTATGTTTTGCGTTTGAAAAAGCTTGCGGTGAACGATTGGGTTCCGGAGCAATCGCCGAGGCCTGCTTTGGGGTATGTAGGGTTTGATGAGGTGACGGGTGAGGGTGCCAGCGCATTCGATGAATTTCTTGACGAAGTTCTGGCTAATGACAAGGTCGTTTCTGTTAATCAATCAAAATGGCTTTTTAGTCACTCAGGCATGAAGATTCCCACTCAAGAGTTGTTCGAAGAAGTCTATCAACGAGAAATTATGCAGAGCCGATTGTTGGAAAACTCAAAGTTTGGACGCTACTGATGAGCAAGCCCAATTTACGAGCGCTTTTGCTACTGGGGCTCACCTTTGTTGCGGGATATGGTTTATGGCAAGCCTATAACTCATCCGAGCCAGTCATGAGCGCCTCAGTTTCCTCAAACGGAGCATATGCCATCACCACTCAAAGGGATCAGAAGCTGATTCTTTGGGATTTGAAAGGACACCGTCGTAAAATCATCAGCCGCAACGCTAATATCTACAGCGCCTACTTCATCAAAAATCAGCCCATATTTCTCTGGCAAAATCTCGACAATGTTGTCACCGCTCAATCGGTAACCGACGAGATCCACACCGCTTTTGAGCTAGACAAGCCGACCTATGGTCACCTTATGACCCAGGATCTCAGCACCTACTACTACTCTGACATTGGCTGGAGCATATTTCGACGATCTGAAGACGGATCTACAGAGACTATCAAAGCAACCGATGGCAGAGCTTTTCTTGGCTACCACAAGCTTTTCAATCTCTCGATGGCCGAGTCTGAGCGATGGCTGGTTTCTGCAGGGAGTGGCGAGCCCAAAGGATTTGAGCCCCCTTATTATCGATCACTACAAGAAGTCCTGAATCAGGGGGCAGACTATCAGCGCCTCTACAGCGTTGCTTTGTGGGACCTCGAAACCGGGCAGCCAGCTGTCAAACTTGACGGGAACTCCTCCAAAACCCACGCCGTCATTAGCCCGGATGGGCAATGGGTGATCAGCGCGGACGAAAACGGCAAAAGCTTTTACTGGAGCACCGACCAGCCGGAAATCCGGCACAGGCTAGCAAGATATCGTAGCGGGATTTACCTTGAGGACACGCCTTTTGAAATGGGCGACCCCCGAAATTGGGATAAAAGTGGCCTGATCGATACTCCTGCTGGCCTCAACACCTTCACCATCGCCGTCGCCTTCATCCACAACAGCGAATACTACCTCCGCTTCGGCAACAACAGCCATTTCGCCGCCCTGTTCAAAACCGGCAGCCCCTGGCCCATGAAGTACTTTGACCTCGGCGAATCACCCAGGCTGGTCACCTATGGCAGCAACTACGACCGCAATACCGCCATTGCCACCTCACCCGAGGCGGGCATTCTGGCGATGGGGCATCAGTCTACCGGCGGTATCAGTGTGTATCAGTTTGATCCGGAAGAGCTGACGCTGGAGCGGGTTTGGGTGGTGGAGTAGTGACACAGGTATCGACCATGAGAAATAACGTCAAAGGCATCGGACAGGCGCTTCAGGAACATCATGCCAAATATGCAGTCTTTTATTTTACAGGTTGTGTTTGAGTTTGGCCCTCTCGTGTCGAGTCTTGTCTGCGCTTACATCAGCACCGCGTAAATAACTCCAGCCAGAAGGACTCTGTAGATAACGTAAGGCCACATTCCAACCGTGTTCAGCCACTTCAAGAAGAAGTGGATTGCGGTAATGGCCATCAGGAACGACGTTACCCCCCCAGTCAGAAAACCACTCCAGTCCACAATGACATCCGAGGTCGCTACTTCCAGCAACTTCACGGCCGCGGCCAGCACAATGATGGGAATGGCCAGCAGAAACGAAAACCGGGAAGCGGTTTCACGGCTCATGCCCAGGAACAGGCCAGCAGTAATGGTGACACCGGACCGGGAGGTGCCGGGCACCAAGGCCAATGCCTGTGCTATCCCCACCAGCAGGGCATCTTTCCAGTTCAGGGAATCCATGGTGCGCTGACGTTTGGGCAGCCAGTCGGCAAGCCCCAGCAGCAGGCCAAAAATCAGGGTGGTGAAGAAAATGACTTCCACCGCCCGCAGTTCATTGTCGATCATGTCCAGCAAGGCCAGACCGGCCAGGCCTGCCGGGATGGTGCCGATCACCAGATACCAGGCCAGTGCGCCCTGGCCGGTTATTTTGCGCTGGGCGACGGAGATCAGCCCGTCTCTGGCGATACCGAATACGTCGCGCCGGAAGTAGAGCACCACCGCCAGCAGAGTGCCAATGTGAACCGATAGATCAAAGCCTACGCCCTGATCGGCCCAGCCGAAAAACGCCGGGGTCAGGATCAGGTGGGCAGAGCTGGAGATGGGCAGGAATTCGGTCAGTCCCTGGAGGAGACCAAGGAAAAGAGCTTGGTAAAAATCCATTCTTTGGGTTCCGTTCGGGTCAGAGGTTCACGGTTCAAGGCGATGAAAAGATGGGCGGAATATTAGCAGGGTGGTCGTTGGCTTAACAGTTCTCCGGCCCGCGAAAGAAGCGCGCGCCGGAGAGCGGGGGGTTACGCCGGGAATTTATCTCGAGTCTTGTTGGCAATCCGCACCAGAACCAGCATCAAAGGCACTTCAACCAGTACTCCGACGACCGTTGCCAGGGCAGCACCGGATTGCAGGCCAAACAGCGCAATAGCCGCAGCCACGGCCAGCTCAAAGAAGTTGCTGGCGCCGATCATGGCGCCGGGTGCCGCAATGCAGTGGCGCACTTTCCATAGCCGGGCCCAGCCGTAGGCCAGAAAGAAGATCAGGAAGGTCTGGATGATCAGCGGCACGGCAATCAGCACAATGTGCAGTGGGTTGTTCAGGATTACCTCGCCCTGGAAAGCAAACAGCAGCACCAGTGTGACAATCAATGCTGCTGGGGTTACCGGACTCAGGCGCTTCATAAAGATCTCGTCGTACCAGTGCACGCCGTTGCGGGCAATCAGGGTTCGGCGGGTCAGGTAGCCGGCAGCGAGCGGTATCACGATGTACAACACCACGGACAAGAGCACGGTATCCCAGGGCACTTGGATGTCGGAGATACCGAGCAGGAAAACCACGATGGGCGCGAAAGCAAACAGCATGATGATGTCGTTCAGCGACACTTGCACCAGGGTGTAGGCAGCGTCGCCTTTGGTCAGGTAACTCCACACAAACACCATGGCTGTGCAAGGCGCAGCACCCAGAAGAATAGCTCCAGCCAGGTATTCACTGGCCAATTGCGGTGCAATAAACGGCTCAAACACCACCATCAGGAAGAACCAGGCGATGGCGAACATGGTGAACGGCTTGATCAGCCAGTTCACGACGGTGGTAATGGCCAGACCTTTCGGCTCTTTTCTCACGTTCACGATGGCGCTGAAATCAATCTGCGCCATCATCGGGAAAATCATTGCCCAGATCAGGATGGCGATAGGGATAGACACCTGGGCGTATTCGAAGCGGGACAGTGTCTCTGGCACCACCGGCGCAAGCTGGCCCAGGGCCACGCCGGCGACAATAGCCAAGGCCACCCAGACTGACAGGTATCTCCCGAACAGATCCATGCCGCCGCTGATGCCTTCAGTTCTGGTGGTTTCTGTATTGCTGGTCATTGCTTACCCCAAAACTTCTAGATGTCTGCATTGAGTACGACAGTCAGGTCGGCAGCAAGATTGCGTAATCCTGGTGTCTTTACTTTGTTACTTTCCCTGCCTATTATCGCTAAAAGTGAATATATGGCAAATCGAATATACGGTAATTTGGATATCAGAAGACCCCATGAAAAGAAGCATCCTGCAGCAGAAGGAAATCCGCCTGAAACCGGCAGACTACGACCCGGTGACTGTTTTCAAGGCCTTGGGTGATGAGTTGCGGCTGGCGGCACTTTTGTTGATCCGGAATCAGGACAAACTGTGCGTATGTGAACTGACCGAGGCCTTTGAGGTGTCCCAGCCTAAAGTCAGCCGTCACCTGGCCATTCTGCGGGATTTGGGGCTGGTGGAAACGGAGCGTCGTGGCCAGTGGGTCTATTATTATCTTAACCCCCAGCTCCCGGCCTGGGTGTCTCGGGTTCTGGAGGAAACCGCTCAGAACAATGGGGCATTGATCGAAACGCCCCTGGCACAGCTGCTGGCCATGGCTGAGCGCCCGGGCGAACAGTGCCCTTGATCATTTACCGGATACACGGATTGCGAATCTCGCAAGGAGACCACTATGAGCAAGATCAAAGTAGGCATTAACGGTTTTGGCCGTATTGGCCGCCTGGTTCTGAGGGCGGCATGGGGTTGGCCGGAACTGGAATTTGTGGCCATCAATGATCCCGGGGCTGACACCCATACCCTGGCGCACCTGCTGAACTTCGACAGTGTTCACGGTCCCTGGAGCCATGAAGCTTCGGCCAGTGGTGGCGAGATGGTGGTCGAAGGCAAGCGCATCACGGTTACCCACAACAAGGCCATTGGTGACACCGACTGGTCCGACTGTGACGTGGTGATTGAAGCCAGTGGCGTGAACAAGAAGGTAGCGGCTCTACAGGGCTATCTGGATCAGGGCGTGAAGCGCGTAGTGGCCACCGCACCGGTGAAGGAAGCCGGGGCCAAGAACATCGTATTGGGTGTGAATGAGCATATTTTCGATCCGGCCAACGACCGCATCCTTACCGCGGCTTCGTGCACCACTAACTGCCTGGCGCCTGTGGTTAAAGTTATTCACGAGAAGCTCGGCATAAAACATGGTTCGATCACCACCATTCACAGCCTGACCAACACCCAGACCATCCTCGACGCACCCCACAAGGACTTGCGCCGGGCGCGTGCCTGCGGCAGTTCGCTGATTCCCACCAGCACCGGTTCTGCCACTGCGATTATCGAGATTTTCCCGGAGTTGAAAGGGCGACTGGATGGCCATGCAGTGCGGATACCGCTCACCAACGCCTCGCTGACCGACTGTGTGTTTGAAGTGGAAATGCCAACAGATCGCGACACCGTGAACCGGCTTTTGAAAGAAGCCGCCGAGGGCGAACTGAAGGATATTCTGGGCTATGAAGAACGCCCGCTTGTGTCCATCGACTACAAGACCGATCCGCGCTCCTCCATCGTCGATGCCCTGTCCACGCTGGTGGTCAACGGCACACAGGTAAAGATCTACGCCTGGTACGACAACGAATGGGGGTACGCCAACCGCACCGCAGAGCTGGTGCGCAAGGTAGGTTCTGCCTGATATGACAGCTGCCATCCGTCAGTATCTGGTGATCACCGGCAATTACTGGGCGTTCACCCTGACGGACGGCGCCCTGCGCATGCTGGTGGTGCTGCATTTCCACCAGTTGGGTTATTCGCCCCTGGAAATCGCCCTGTTGTTCATCTTTTACGAGTTCTTCGGGGTGGTGACCAACCTGGTGGGCGGCTATCTGGGTGCCCGCATGGGCCTGAATCGCACCATGAATATAGGGCTGTTCCTGCAGATTGCGGCGCTGGCCATGCTGGCAGTGCCGGCGGCCATGCTGACCGTACCCTGGGTGATGGCGGCGCAGGCTTTGTCCGGCATTGCCAAGGATCTGAACAAGATGTCCGCCAAGAGTGGCATCAAATTGCTGGTGCCGGATGAGCAACAGAGCACTCTGTACCAGTGGGTGGCCATCCTGACCGGATCCAAGAACACCCTCAAAGGCGTAGGCTTTTTCCTGGGCGGCGTGTTGCTGATGTCGGTCGGTTTTACCGGCGCGGTGCTCATCATGGCGGCGGCTCTCGGGTTGGTGTGGCTGGCCAGTTTGTTTCTGCTCAAGCAGGAGCTTGGCAAGAGCAAAGCCAAGCCGAAGTTCCGCGAAATCCTGTCAAAAAGCCGCGCCATCAACGTGCTGTCCGCCGCCCGCATGTTCCTGTTCGGCGCCCGGGATGTCTGGTTTGTGGTGGCTCTGCCTGTCTATCTGCACACGGTATTTGGCTGGGACTTCTGGAAAGTCGGGGGCTTTATGGCCACCTGGATCATCGGCTATGGCTTTATCCAGACCTTTGCGCCCCGGATTACCGGCAACATCGAAAGCAAACAGCCGGCCGTGTTCTGGGCCGCTGCTCTGGCACTGATTCCCGCTGCCATTGCTCTTGGCCTGATGGCGGGTTGGCCGCCGCAAGTTGTGGTCATCGGTGGTCTGCTGCTGTTTGGCGTCTTGTTTGCCATTAACTCTTCTCTGCACAGCTACTTGATTGTCAGTTATGCCCGAGGCGATGGTGTGTCGCTGGATGTGGGCTTCTATTACATGTCCAACGCTGCGGGTCGGCTACTGGGGACGATCTTGTCCGGCTGGGTCTATCAGGTTTACGGCCTGGAAGCCTGCTTGTGGATTTCTGCGGGACTTGTGGCCATGGCTTCGCTGCTATCGTTGATGCTTCCCCAAAGGCATGAAACCCTGACCTGACAGCGGGAAATGCGTCAGAAGCGCAGCACCAGCCCGGCACCCGCTTCAACCTGAAGATAGCCGCTGCTGCGATATATGCAGCTGCGGGCGAGGCTGCCAAAGCAAAGCCTGGCGCCAATGCGATTAACTGCCTGAAGTTCCTGGGCTTCGGGTCTCTGTTGTCGCGTTCTGGCCAGGTTGGGCGTTATGGTGTAACCATTACAGATACGGGCGACCTTGCCAACAGGCGGGGATGATCCAATTGAGTAATGAATCTGATCAGAACGGAGGCGTTTCTTGTGTCGGGTACCAACGTAGTTGTAATCACCGGTGCCAATCGCGGCATAGGTCTGGAGCTTGCCCGCCATTATGCCAGTGAAGGGCATGAAGTGATTGGCGTGTGTCGGCAATCGTCCGAAGAACTGGCAAGCGTGGCCGCGCAAGTAATCGAAGGGGTAGATGTCACCACCAATGAGGGCATTGCAAAACTGAAGGCGGGGCTGGCGGGCAAAGATATCAGCCTGCTGATTAACAATGCCGGTCTGTTGCAGGATGAGCAGTTGGGCAGCATCGATTTCGATTCCATCCGCACTCAGATGGAAATCAACGCCTACGCACCGCTGCGTGTGGCCCAGGCACTAATCCCGTTGATGAGGCAGGGCAGCAAGATCGCCAATATCACCAGCCGTATGGGCTCCATTGCGGATAACGATTCCGGGGGTCGATACGGCTATCGCGCCTCCAAGGCGGCATTGAATGCTTTCGGTAAATCCATGGCGATGGACTTGAAACCCGAGGGGATTGCCGTGGCTCAGCTACACCCTGGTTATGTTAAGACCCGCATGGTGAACTTTGGCGGTCTGATCACCCCGGAAGAGTCCGCCCGGGGACTGGCGGAACGCATTGCCCAACTGAGCCTGGAGAATACCGGCTCCTTCTGGCACAGCAACGGTGAGGAATTGCCGTGGTGAGCCACTTTTGACAGACCTTTTGCTGGAAAATGCCAGCGTTGGCGCCCTGAGTGACGTGTCACTGGCGGTGCCCGGTGGGCAGGTAGTTTGCTTGTCTGGCCCCTCCGGCAGTGGCAAGAGCCGCTTGCTACGAGCGGTAGCCGACCTGGAACCCCACGGTGGCGCGATTTCCCTCAATGGCGCCGACCAGCTGGATATGCCCGCACACCAGTGGCGAAGCCGGGTTATTATGGTGCCGGCGGACAGCCAGTGGTGGTTTGATGACGTGGGTGCTCACTTTCCCTATAAGGCCGGTGAAAACGTGCCCGAGGCACTGGGGTTTCCATCGGAGGTGATGGCTTGGTCGGTCAGCCGGTTGTCTTCCGGGGAGCGGCAGAGGCTGGCGCTATGGCGGGCTCTTGCGTTGCAACCTCAGGCGTTGTTATTGGACGAGCCTACTGCCAACCTCGATGGTGAGGCCACGAGAGCCATTGAAACCTGGCTGCTCGAAGAAATCCGGCGGCGGCAACTCGCTACCCTATGGGTGGCCCATGACCCGGCCCAGATTCAACGTGTGGCCAACGCCCATTACCGTATTCACGGAGCCCGATTGGAGCCTGTTCATGGAAGTGATTGATCTGGCCTGGTGGAAGCTCGGGCTGGCGGCCCTGCTGGTGCTGGCTCTGGCGGCGACCGGCCATTTGAGCCGGCTTGGTATCACCCGCAGCCTGTTGATTGCCGCCATAAGGACGGTGATCCAGCTGGCCCTGATCGGGCTGGTGCTGGAAGCCTTGTTTGCGTCTTCTGCGTTTTATTGGATTGCCCTGCTGGCCACGATCATGCTGCTGGTGGCAGGCCGGGAAGTGGTCGCTCGCCAGAGCCGGCGACTTCGAGGCTGGTGGGCCTTCGGCATTGGCACCGGGGCCATGTTTGTGTCGTCCTTTACGGTCACGGTGCTGGCCTTGATGGTGGTGATCGGCCCGGAGCCCTGGTATGCCCCGCAATACGCCATCCCCCTGTTGGGCATGATGCTGGGTAATACCATGACCGGTGTCAGTCTGGCTCTGGACCGGTTGAATGAGTCCGTCTGGCGGCAGCGTGCGGTGATCGAAAACCGGTTGATGCTGGGACAAACCTGGCAGAAAGCCCTGGAAGACATTCGCCGGGAAGCCATGCGGAGCGGCATGATGCCGTCGATTAACGCCATGGCTGCGGCGGGCATTGTCAGCCTTCCGGGCATGATGACCGGTCAGATTCTGGCCGGTAGCCCGCCGGCGGTGGCGGTGAAATACCAGATTCTGGTGATGCTGATCATTACCGCCGGCACCGGTTTTGGTGCCTTGATGGCGGTATCCTGGGGTGGACGCCGCCTGTCCGACGAGCGCGAGCGGTTGCGACTGGACAGGCTGACAAAATCCTGATTATTGATGTTGCTCCGGCACTTCCCGAATACGCCCGTGCTCATCAATGGCAACGTATACGAACCGGCCTTCGGTTACCTTGCGTGGGCTTTTGGCCGAACGGTCAAGAGTCCACACGTCCACATTGATTTTCATGGAGCTGCGGCCGATGTCTACCAGTTCGCAGTAACAGCCGACCTGTGATCCAACCCGCAGAGGTGAGAGAAACTCCATCCCATCCATGGCCACGGTAGCGTTACGGCCCAAAGAAATGCGGCCGGCCATAGTAGCTGCAGCGATATCCATCTGCTTGACTAGCCAACCCGCGAACACATCACCATTCGCATTGGTATCTTGGGGCAGAGGAACAATCTGAAGGATCAGGTCGCCGCGAGGTTTGGGTTTGTCGTCATCGTACGCCGTCATGAGGATTGCCTTTTTATAAATCTCTGGAATTATTTTCTTAGCATGGTAACGATCTGTCACACCGCTGCAAGCTTATTTGCGGCTTCTGCTCAATATTTCAAAAGGTGTAATAAAGCTGTCACACAAAAACTCTAATCTTCACTCATCAGTAAACCGGTGCTGTACACAACATAAGTGACTGATGGAGATTCAACGTGATTAAACCGAATAAAGCTTTTGCTATCGCTGCATTAACTGGCGGGTTATCTCTGGTTTCCGCCCCGGCCCTGGCTCGTGACACCGTAAACGTTGTGGGTTCTTCAACGGTTTACCCTTTCGCGACGGTTGTTGCAGAGCGCTTCGGCCGTAATACCGATTTCCCCACGCCCAAGCTGGAATCAACGGGCTCTGGCGGCGGTTTCAAGTTGTTCTGTGCGGGTATTGGTACCCAGCACCCGGACATCACTAACGCCTCCCGCCGGATGAAAACCAGCGAGTTCGAAATGTGCCAGCGCAATGGTGTAAAAGCCATCACCGAAGTGAAAATAGGCGCAGATGGCATTGTCATTGCTAACTCCAGGGAAGCGGGCCAGATGAACCTGAGCCTGCGTCAGGTGTTTCTGGCTCTGGCCAAGGACGTTCCGGATCCCAAAGGCGGTGACAAGCTGGTCGCTAACCCTTATGAGAAGTGGAGCGATATCGACGCCAGCCTGCCGAACAAAGAAATCAGTGTGATGGGGCCACCTCCCACTTCCGGCACCCGTGACGCCTTCGTAGAAATTGCGATGGAAGGTGGTTGTAAGACGTTTGATTTCATCAAAGCGATGGAAAAGAAAGAAATGCGCGGTGTTTGCCACAATATGCGTGAAGACGGCGCATTTGTTGAGGCCGGCGAAAACGACAACCTGATCGTTCAGCGCCTTGCTCAGGACAAAGACACACTGGGTATCTTCGGCTACAGCTTCCTGATGGAAAACAGCGGTGAAATCCAGGCCTCAACCATTAACGGTGTAGAGCCCACCCCGGATACTATTGCCGATGAGCAGTACCCGGTGGCCCGCTCCCTGTTTTTCTATATCAAAAATGCCCACGCAGGGGTTATTCCGGGTGTGCAGGAGTATGCCAAGGAGTTCACCACCGAAGGTGCCTGGGGCGACAACGGCTACCTGGTGGATGTGGGGCTGATCCCTAATCCCCGCAATGTGCGCATGGAAGTGGCGAAAGCAGTAAGGGAACTCAAACCAATGACAGGCAATGAGCTTTAACACCCGATCGGGTAAGGCGCAGGGGCAATGAATCAAGGAGACCGTAATGCAGACAGCTGATTTGTTGCCCCTTATTCTGGTGCTTGCCGCTGTGGCATACGGGTTCGCTTATATGCGTTCCCGGTCTGTGGCAGCGCCTCTGGGAGGCATCCGCAACCTCAAGGCTCTGCCGGCATACTATGCCGCCAGAGCCGCACTTTGGTGTGCAATCCCGGCGCTGGTTATATTGGGCACCTGGGCCGCCTTTGAAGGCAAAGTCATTCAGGACATTGTGATGGCCTCCTTGCCCGCAGAGTTGGCGCCGCAATCGGCAGGGCACGCCAGCCTGACGCTGTCCCAAATCAGCAATCTGGCCGCCGGCAAACTGGACCCAGCCATGGTTCCGGATGGCATATCTGGCGCAGCGGCATTATTGCAGGAACTGCGTGAGCAAAGCAGCCGCTTCAAAGCGCTATTGGTGATTCTGATTTCTGTTCTTGGCGGCGCCTTCGCCTGGACACGAGTAGCACCGCACATCAACGCCCGCAAGAGCGTGGAGCGCACGCTGCAGCGCCTGTTTTTTGTGTGCGCCGCCGTTGCAATACTTACTACGATCGGCATTGTTTTCTCGGTTATTTTTGAAACCGTCCGCTTCTTTGGCAAAGTGCCGATGAGCGAGTTTCTGTTTGGCACCAGTTGGAGCCCGCAAACCGCACTGCGGGCGGATCAGATAGGTTCTGAGGGCGCGTTCGGCATTATTCCGTTGTTTACCGGCACTCTGATGATTTCCGCCATTGCCCTGCTGATTGCGGTGCCGGTTGGCCTGCTGTCGGCGGTGTATCTTTCCGAGTACGCCAGCCGGCCGGTTCGTGCGGTGGTCAAACCCCTGCTGGAAATGCTGGCGGGTGTGCCTACCGTGGTTTATGGCTTTTTTGCAGCGCTCACCGTAGCGCCTTTCATCCGTGATCTGGCTCTCATGCTTGGCCTTGAGGCATCGTCCCAGAGTGCGCTGGCGGCGGGGCTGGTGATGGGTATCATGATCATCCCGTTTGTGTCATCGCTGTCGGACGACGTGATCAACGCGGTTCCGCGCACCCTTCGGGATGGTTCCCTGGCGCTGGGCGCCACCCAGTCTGAAACCATGAAGAACGTGATTTTCCCGGCGGCGCTGCCTGGCATTATGGGCGGTATCCTGCTCGCGGCATCCCGGGCAATTGGTGAAACCATGATTGTGGTGATGGCCGCCGGGCTGGCCGCAAACCTGACGGCCAATCCGCTGGATTCCGTCACAACGGTGACGGTACAGATTGTCACTCTGCTCACCGGCGACCAGGAATTCGACAGTGCCAAGACGCTGGCCGCATTCGCACTGGGCATGATGCTCTTCATCGTAACGCTGCTGCTGAACGTGATCGCACTGAAAGTCGTGCGTAAATACAGGGAACAATATGACTAACCCAGGCCCACAGGCGGAGCTTGTCCGCCGCTCGCTCAAGCGTCGCTATCGCAAGGAACGTCGCTTCCGCTGTTATGGCATAGCCGCTATTTCGATTGCGTTATTCTCGCTGGTGATCCTGTTTACCGACATTGTCAGCAAGGGGTACACCGGCTTCATCAAAACCACGGTTACCCTTGAGGTGCATTTGGATGGAGAACTGATGTACCTGAGCGATGCCTCGGATCCGGATCAGATCGCCATGGCGGACTTTCAGGCGCCTATTATCAAGGCGTTGCAAGAGTACTTTCCACAGGCCACAAGCCGCGCGGATAAGCGTGAGCTCAGCCGGATGACCGGCAGTTACGCCAGCAATCAGGTGCGTGATCTGCTGACGGAGAATCCGGGTTGGCTGGGCAGCACTCGCATCATTGAGTTTCCGGCTCACGATACGGTGTCGGTTTACGTAAAGCATGCGGGCGACCCCGGGTACTCCATACGCCTGACAGAACAGCAGCAGCGTTGGACGGATGAGCTACTCAGTAAAGGCGTGATCGATACCGGGTTTAACGATGTGTTTTTCACCAGTGGCGACTCCCGGGAGCCTTCTAACGCTGGCATTCTCGGCGCATTGATCGGCTCTTTGCTGACCATGGGCATCACCCTGGTCATCGCCTTCCCGGTGGGTGTAGCCGCGGCGGTTTATCTTGAGGAGTTTGCGCCCAGTAACTCCCTTACGGACTTTATTGAGGTCAACATCAACAACCTCGCTGCGGTGCCCTCCATCATTTTCGGGTTGCTCGGGCTGGCGGTGTTTATCGGCGTGTTCGGTATGCCCCGGTCGGTGCCGGTGGTGGGTGGCCTGGTGCTGGCGCTGATGACACTGCCCACCATCATTATCTCGAGCCGTGCGGCGATCAAGAGTGTGCCGCCGTCGATCCGCGAGGCGGCAGAGGGTATAGGCGCTTCAAAAATGCAGGTGGTACTGCATCACGTGTTGCCCCTGGCCATGCCCGGTATGCTGACCGGTTCCATTATCGGCATGGCGCAGGCGCTGGGCGAAACTGCGCCTTTGTTGCTGATTGGCATGGTGGCCTTCATTGTCGAGATTCCAGACGGGTTCTTCAGTTCAGCCACAGTATTACCTGTGCAGATTTTCATCTGGGCTGGCAGTGCTGAGCAGGGCTTCGTAGAGCTGGCCTCCGCCGGCATTATGGTTTTGCTCGCCTTCCTGATCACCATGAATGCGTTCGCCATCTGGCTGCGCAAGCGTCTTGAGCGCCGTTGGTAAAGAGGCAATATTTATGAGCACTATTTCCAGCACTACTATTGGCACTATCTCCAGCACCATGAATCCAACAGCCATCAAAGAGTCAGATATGCCTGAAGCAGACCCGAAAAAAGCTCCGATTGAGCGCCCGGCAGATACGGTGATTGAAGAAGGCAAAACCGTCGGTATTCCGTTTTCGGATGATCCCAAATTCCAGCTGCGGAATGTGGAAGTGTTTTACGGTGAAGCTCCGGCCATCAAAAACATCAGCCTGGATATCGCCCGCAACGAGGTTGTTGCGTTTATCGGGCCTTCTGGATGTGGCAAATCAACCTTTTTGCGCTGCCTGAACCGGATGAATGACAGCATTGATAGCTGCCGGATTAAAGGTTCTCTGCAACTGGACGGGCAGGATATTTATGACCCCAAGCGTGACGTGGTGGAGTTACGTGCCCGTGTTGGCATGGTATTCCAGAAGCCCAACCCGTTCCCGAAATCTATCTACGATAACGTTGCCTACGGCCCCCGTATTCATGGCCTGGCCAACCGCAAGTCGGATCTGGACGATATTGTGGAAAACAGCCTGCGCAAGGCCGGCCTTTGGAATGAGGCCAAGGATCGTCTGGATGCCATGGCAACCGGCATGTCCGGTGGTCAGCAGCAGCGGCTGTGTATCGCCAGAGCTATCGCCGTCAGCCCGGAAGTGGTGCTGATGGATGAGCCTTGTTCGGCGTTGGATCCCATTGCGACAGCGCGGATTGAGGAGCTGATTGCCGAGCTGTCCGAGAGTTACACCATTGTGATCGTGACCCACTCGATGCAGCAGGCCGCGCGGGTTTCCAACCGCACCGCCTACTTCCACCTGGGGCATCTTGTGGAAGTAAACGACACGAGCAAGGTATTTACCATGCCGGAACATGAACTGACGGAATCCTACATTACCGGTCGTTTTGGCTGATCCGGGTGCAAAGAACAGGGGAGAGAAACACGATGGCTGCGAAAAAAGACGACGTATACGGAGATCACATCTCTAACCGATTCAACGATGAGCTTCTGGCCCTGAAAACCCGTTTCCTGAAAATGGGCGGACTGGTGGAAACCCAGATCGACAGTGCCGTGAAGGCGTTGATTGACGGGGATGGGTATTTGGCAGAAGAAATCCGGGCTAAAGACAAGATGGTAGACCGGATGGAGATGGATATTGATGAGGAAGCCATGCTCATCATCGCCCGTCGCCAGCCCACCGCCCGGGACCTGCGGCTGGTGATCTCGGTAATTCGGATGGTGGCGGATCTGGAACGGGTGGGCGACGAAGCCAAAAAGATTGCCAAGTTTGCGATCAAGCTCACCGAGGAAGGTCAGGCGCCCCAGGGCTATGTGGAAGTGCGTAATATCGGCGCCCATGTGATGGGCATGCTCCACGACTCGCTTGATGCCTTCGCGAGACTGGATTCCGAGCAGGCTTTGCGAGTAATGAAGGAAGACAAGCGGGTGGATGAGGAATATCAGGCTGCCGCCCGCACTCTGCTTACCTTCATGATGGAAGACCCCCGAAATATTCCACGCTGTATGTCGGTGATGTGGGTTCTGCGGGCGCTGGAGAGGGTAGGAGATCACGCCTGCAACATTGCCGAGAACGTGATCTTCATGGTCAAGGGTGAAGATGTACGCCACACACCGATGGAAGAAGCGGAGCGAGTTGTGGGGCGCTAGGCGCCACCACGGCCATGCTGCTTCAGCCCTGCTTCATTTTATCGGTATAAGGCGGCCAACCGAACGGCTTGCCGGCCAGCAGATGAAGATGAATGTGGAACACGGTCTGGCCGGAGTTTTCGCCGCAGTTCATCACGGTGCGATAGCCGTCGTCGGCAAAACCCATCTCTTTTGCGAGCTTGGCGGCTACCCAGTATAGGTGGCCGACCAGCTCGCGATCCATCTCTTCGATGTCATTGATGGTGGCAATGAGCTTTTTCGGGATGATCAGCAAGTGCACCGGTGCCTGCGGATTGATATCGCGAAAAGCCAGGCTGAGGTCGTCTTCATAAACGATATCCGCCGGGATTTCGCGGTTGATGATTTTGGTGAAAAGGGTTTCGGACATCTTGGCTTCCTTTTGTTTATCGTTGCTCTTTATTGTTGCTCGCTAATTATCGTTGTTCAGACACTTAAAGCTGGTTCAGGCCAGGCAGCCGGGCTGCTAACTGCCTGATGACGGCTGGCAGCTCATCGTCGATTCCCATGGCATAGCGTGCCACCCGGTTACGGGCAAAGGGCAGAGCGCGGGCGGTGCCCAAGCCGAGGTTCCGGAGCAGATGAAGCGGTGGAATCTGGTTGCTGAACAGATGATAGAATGCGTCCATGGCAAACATCATGCGCCGGTTTGCCGGTCGCCGTTGCTTTTCATAGCTGGCCAGTACCGGTGCTTCGGCCAGATCTTTACCTGCCCTCCTTGCCTCTTTCAGAATACTTTGCAGGCACTGGGCATCCTGAAAACCAAGGTTTACGCCCTGTCCCGCCAACGGGTTAATGGTATGGGCGGCGTCCCCCACAAGTACAATGCGACCCGCCGAGTAGTGCTTCGCGTGCTGGCGGGCTATAGGAAAGCTGGCACGGCCTTCAATGTGGGTAAGCTGCGGTAGTTCTGTCGGAAAACACTGCTGCGCCTTCGCCATTAGTGCTTCATTGCTCAGGCTTCCAAGGCGGGCGATTTCTTCTGGCGAGTCGTACCATACCAGCGAAGCGCGGCTTTCCCCGGGGTAATCTGAGCCTGCGCTGTATAACGGCAGGAAGGCTCTGGGGCCAGAGGGGTAAAATCCTTGCCAGGTGATGTCTTGCACCGGTCCCTGATAACGCACGGAAATAACCATGGCCTGTTGGCCGTACTGGTTCCGGGTAACGCCGATGCCGGCCATGTCCCGCACTCGCGACTGCGCACCGTCGGCACCAATAACCAGCGTGGCGGTCAGTTCCTCGCCGTTC
>TARA_R110001606_G_scaffold200038_2_pt1 | contig 17305 bp, 12 predicted proteins | sample TARA_R110001606 | Tara Oceans TARA_R110001606 (sample SAMEA4398315) | marine metagenome | biome: Polar Biome; feature: [SRF] surface water layer (ENVO:00010504); material: water (ENVO:00002006), including particulate matter (ENVO:01000060) such as... | depth 5 m | reverse complement strand
GTATACGGGAAACTGTATCGAGGGTTCGAATCCCTTCCCCTCCGCCACCTCATATTTTTTACTGATTTTCTATGGTCGCCTTGGGCGGCTTTTTTCTTTTGTTTTGTTGGATTTTTTGCGCTTCTTGATTGTTCTAGGTTTTTTTCGATTGGTCCGGTATTGTTCAAATAAGTGGTATTTAATGTGGTATTTATTATGGCACTAACAGGCAAATTGACCAAAAAACTGGTGGAGAATCTAGGTGCTGGACGCCATGGCGATGGTGGCGGCCTATATCTGGTTGTTGACCCCTCGGGAGCGCGGCGCTGGATCTTAAGAGTGGTGGTCAAAGGGCAACGCAACATCAAAGGCGCGCCGCTTCGCACGGACTTCGGTTTGGGTGGAGCAGATGTTGTAACCCTGAACCAAGCGCGGGAACGGGCACTAGAGTATAGGCGGATGGCCAAGAAAGGCTTGAACCCTCGATTTAACGCCAGTCGCGAGATACCTAGTTTCGAGGAAATCGCGAGGCAGGTTCATATTGACCGCATGCCTACATGGAAAAATGCTAAGCACGGAGCCCAATGGATTAATACTTTGCGCGACTATGCTTTTCCTAAGATTGGACGGATGCCTGTTGATAGCATTGGGCAGCCAGAGGTGCTTATGTGCCTGTCACCAATTTGGACGGAAAAGCACGAAACTGCGCGGCGTCTAGCGCAACGGATTAAGATCATATTGGATGTTGCCAAATCCAAGGGCTTTAGGTCTGGTGAAAACCCGATAACAGCGATTCACGACGCGCAAGTGTTACCCAAGGTCAAGGCAAAGCCCAAGCACCACAAGGCGATGCAATGGCAAGAAGTCCCAGCCTTCTATACTGACCTGAAAACACGCGATGCGATGGCCGCCAAGGCGTTGATGTTCACCTGCTTGACCGGATCACGCACGGGTGAGGTGTTGGGGATGCAATGGGACGAGGTTAATTTTGCTGCACGGCTGTGGACTTGCCCAGCGGATCGCATGAAGGGCGGGGAAGCGCATCGAGTGCCTTTGACCGATGAGATGTTGGCGATCATTGAGCCACTGCGCGCAATGAAATCTAAGTATGTGTTTGAAGGTCAAAAGCGGAACAAGCCAATGTCGAACATGGCAATGCTGATGCTGTTGCGCCGGATGCAGGTTGAAGGTGTTACGGTGCATGGATTCCGGTCCACCTTTCGCGATTGGGCCTCTGAAGTGGCAAATGCGCCGCGTGAGGTTGCGGAAATGAGCTTGGCGCATAAGGTGGGGTCTGACGTGGAGCGTGCTTACGCTCGGTCGGATTTACTGGAAATGCGTCGTGTGCTGATGGAGCGTTGGTCTGGATTTGTAGCTGGTTCTGTCGGAAAGGTGATCTCAATTGAAAAACGAGTTTGAAAAGAAAATTTCAGAACTGCTCAATAGCAACGGTGGGTTCGACTTCGCTGGTATTAAGCACATGGCGCAATTTCATACACGCGCGGGCGTAAGCAGCCTAACGTCAGGGGTCTGCTTTCTAAGTGAAGTTGACGACGACGACATAGAGCAAATTCCTGACTTCATCCTATCAGATACACTCGAAAAAGATTTGGATGTTGCTATCAATGTCTGCGCAATGGGCCTTAGGGAAACCAAGTACCTGCCAAAAGGAACCCGGATTGGCTCGAGGATGGGCGCAGTTATAGAAGGTGAGCCCGAAGGTGCATACCTCAAATTTTGGGAAGATTTTGAAATTTTCAATTTTGCAGACGAGCCCCTTTATACCGAAGAAATATTGTGGACAGCAGAGGCTGCAGGTCAAACTCGTCTGGCTACGGCGTTATGGTTGATTGTCAAAGATATCTGCGACGATGGGCGGATGCTGTCGGAAGATTGGTATTTCGCGCGGATTCTACTTGAGTATTTCCGTGAATACCCAATCAAGTTGGAAAGTGCTTTCCTTATAGGCGAACTGTTCAAAGAACTTTGTATCAAGCAGGCCTACGAGGGGGATCTTTCAGCCTACTACGTTAATTTAGCTGATGAGCAATTGCGGCGTCAGCGTGGCGCTGAATCAACCAAGAAAAAAGCGGAAGAATTGCGAGAATTTTGCGTCGAATTGTTTGTTGAAATGGCTGGACAAGTTGGGCCGCGCCTTATGATGGCACCAGCTGAAGTGCAGGCAAATGAACTTAGGAGAACCGCCCTTAGCAAGCGCCCCGATGATTTTGTTCGTTCAGGAAAGCCCTATAGTGTTGAGTGGTTTCTGAGAAATATTCTTGAAGATCGAAAAGTAGAGATTGTCGAAAAACTTGAAAGTCGGCGTCGTTGAAAAAGCCTAAAAGAGATCGATGATATCTATTCATAACGATAGAGTATGGTGGACGTTACAAAGAAGAGCGGCGCTTATTTAGGCGTGTCTTTGAAACGTTCATCAAGATATTTTTTAGCTTCGCTACTGATAATTTGTTTCAAAGCAAGGATCTCAGCGTTTGCTTTATCTGTATCACCTGCAGCAGTACCAGTTTCAACAACAGAAACATCAATTTCTGTAACGAGTGAACCCTCACTCGGATACACAAGCAAACCTGATGATTGAGGCAAGGATGTAATATTTTTTTCAAGATGAATGTCACTAATTGAGAATGACGTTGAAACAAAATCTGATGACTTGAGTGCACCATTCTCTTCGATAACATTCTTACCAACAACAGCAACCGCAAGCTCAATAGGCTTGTCTTTTTCCGTAAGAGCACGTGCCTTATTAACTCTTATAAAGATGGGGCGAATAGTGAACGCGATTGGAATTTCTTTACTTTTTTCTATAGTCGGTAACGGCGCTGTCTCAACAATAGTTTTTATTATTTCTTTAGTAACGGATGTTTTACCCTCGACATATTGTTCTGATTTTTTAGTTGTTGTTTTCTTTGTTTCTGTTCTTGAGTAATCAATGCTAAGGCTTGTAATTGCCCTCGAATGAAATTCAAGCTTCAATATCATCAAAAAATTTTGGTCCCTTTTATAACTTCTTTGCATAAATAAACATGCGTTACCAAAAGTTGCCGCAACGTCTAGCTCAGCGCCAACCAACCGCGCACTATAAGCGGACAAGCCTTTTTTATGGTGTGATTCCACATAGCCCTGTAGTTTCTCAGCACCATAATTGAATAGATGCTGAACGGCGAAATAGACCATCCCAAGTATCAGTTGCCCACTCTGAATGCCACCTTGTCTTTTTGGAACATACCCGCAGTCCTTCAAATCCTGCTGTAAATCTTCATGTGTCTCGTAGAGATTTTTCACCATTGAGTTCAGAATCTGCCGTTTCCTCAGATTGCGTTCATCTGGGTCACGGTTCAACGCGGCTCTATATAAAAATAGAGAAACGGATTCGTTCTCCGAATAGCCGGAACGATCATCATCATTGAAGGTCAGAACTTTAAGCGTCTCGCATGAGGAGAGGGTAAGGGCGCCGATTAAAACGCCGGTCAGTTTGATTGAACGATGAAACGTCATTGCTCCCCCTCATGTCCAGGACCGAAACAAGCGAGAAACTACTATAAGCTGTATCTTTTAATTTTATCAATACTATTATATTGATGCGTTTAAACTGGCACTACCCAGATAACCATTTTTTCATCCTGGCGTATTACTCTGGTAGTTTTGCATGTCGTCGATTCTCTGGAATAAGCTCCTCGGCATGGCAATTTTTGCTAAATAAAATTTGAAATGTTGGTCATGACGGCTTTGTTTATCGCCCGTTTTTTTCGTTAACAATCCCTTTGGGTAACATACACCCATTGGATAGTATGGGCCGCGTCATTGTTTAATGTGTGTATGTCATTGATTTTTATAAAAATTGCAATTCTCCAAAATTGAATATCTGGTTTAACTGGAAAATGGAGGCTTCAGCCTTTTTCGATCAAGCGTAAAAGCTCAAGGATTGGCGCTAAGATGCGAATGCTTTTGCCTCATATTTCACTGTTCCAAATTCGAACATTATGCGGATAATTCAAAGCCATGTAGAAAAACCTAAAGAGGTTTCTAAATGGCAAACTTATTCGATCAAAACCGAAACTACGTTCTTGGCGACCCTGAACTTGAGCTGATTGGTGACCGCGACAAGCTCGCCCAATGGCGGCATAAAAACATGGGGCCGGCTTTCTATCGACTTGGCCGAAAGATCATCTATCGCGGTGCTGATCTGAACACTTGGGCAGAGGCCAGCCGCGTCGATCCCGGCAAGGGTGTGCAGAGCTAATGCCGAAGCGCGTTTCCGCGCGCAAGATCAAAACCCACAATCAATACACCTATGAACAAGCGGCGGACGTACTGGACGTTTCCGTGCAGACGGTGCGGTCGTGGAGACGATTGGGGCTGGATGTCCTGGACAGCCAAAAACCGCACTTGATCTTGGGCTTTGCTTTAAAGGATTTTCTCACCAAACGGGCAAACAAACCCAGACGCCGTTTGGCGCGGGATCAGTTCCTTTGCATGACTTGTAACGCTCCACGGCGGGCCTGTGGGGGCATGGCTGATTATCTGCCCTACACTGACACGCGGGGCAGGCTGGAGGCGCTTTGTGAGGTTTGCGAAGGGCCATGTGGCAAGTTTGCTAGCCCTAAGCTTTGCGCTGAATTGGCACCGATCCTGACCATTTTCATACGCAATAAGAAATGAGCCTAAAGGAACCTGTCAAACCTAGCGTGAACCATAACTTCCGGCCTTCCTCTGGTTCAGGCGGAAATCATGGGGAAGTCCGGGCCAAAACCTAGCCTATATGGGAAAGTTGAAGATGACGCGATACCTTGAGGAAAACGAGCGGATCAAATACGAATACGCCACCTATTTGCGACATGCAAAAGGCCAGGATGATGCGTCTATTGATAAGGCGCGGGCGGCGATCCGGCAGTTTGAGGAAAGCACCAAGTTTAAGTCGTTCAAAAAATTCCATCGTCAACAGGCGGCGGATTTCAAAGACTATCTAAGCAAGCAAAAGAACAAACGCACTAAAAAGCCGCTAAGTTTTTCAACCGTTGATGCCACTTTGCGTTTGGTCAAAAATTTCTTCCACTGGTTGGTCAGTAAACCGGGATTCAAGCGGGTGCTGACTTATCCCGATGTGGAATATTTCAACAACACGCGCAAGGCGGCGCGTGTGGCACATACCCAGCGCGAAGTTTCCTATCCGTCAATGCAGCAAGCAGCCCATGCGTTTCAGGCGATGCCTTTTGAAACCGAGTTCGAAAAACGTGATAAGGCGCTCTTCGCCTTTTTCATGATGACATGCGCGCGCGTCGGGGCGGTGGCATCGCTTAAACTTGGTCATGTGAATGTGGAGATGGGCCATGTGTTCCAAGATGCGCGCGAGGTAAATACCAAGGGGGCCAAGACAATCTATTGCCAGTTTTATCCGGTCGATAAGGCCTATCATGAGTGTTTCGCGGCTTGGGTCACTTATTTGCGCATGGACAAGTTGTTTGGACCAGAGGACGCATTGTTTCCCAAGGCGCGGGTCGGTGTGGTTGAAGGGAGAGGATTTGCCAATTTGGGACTGGCAAGGGACGGCTTTGCCAATGGAACCAAGATAAATTTGATCATTCGCGAAGCGTTCGCGGCTGTCCAGTTGCCACAATATACGCCACATAGTTTCCGCAAGACCCTAACCCATTTGGGCAGCGAACTCTGCAAGACGCCCGAACAGTTCAAGGCATGGTCAATGAATATGGGGCATGAAAACGTGGCCACCACGATGAACTCATACCTACCTGTATCGACCGAACGCCAGATGAAAATCATTCGCGAGATGGGATGAAAAGCCTGAATCTATAGTGCGCTTCGTCCGTGTTAGTCTTCATGCATCGTTGGCGCTCGTTATGGATGATCTGCGAAAAATGGAAGTGCCGTTTATATATTCAGTTAAATATTATGACTGAATGCCTAGCCTAATCGTCATCCTTGCCTTTGGGTTCAACACTGTCCGCAATCATAGCGTTGAAGTCGACACCCAAACCCATGAAGTTCGGCTTGAGCAATATGTATTGGTTGAATCGTTGCAGCACGTCCTTCAAGTTTTGCCACATGCTGGCACCGTGCTCATTGGCGAGCGCCGCTTGGACTTCCACCATGAAAGAAAGCCTGCGTTGCTCAAAATAGGGCTCTGTCGGCTTGACTCCCTCCAGCATAGTTAGCGCGCTTTTCAAGCGGCCGCGATCTGAGCTTTCAATGGCCAATTCCGCCAGCACATAGGAATAGTCGATCTGCTCGGCGACCGGGAGTGCAGCAAAGTCCACCCCATCCAGTAAGCTAGCCGCCAAATTTTTGCGCCCTCCATGCATCTCACATTCGGCGAGAAACACCGACTGGATGCCGGTGGGATGAAGATGCAACGCTTCGCGATATGCGTCACCGCCTTCGGCCCATTTGCCCCAATAACGATAGCATTCACCCAAGTAGCTCCAAAGTATGGCGCGCCCCTCGACACTCCATTGTTCCTGATCCGCCAGCAAGGATTTGAAGTGCCGTTCTGCTTCGATAAAGTGGCGGTCCTCGCGTGTCAGCAGGCCCAGAAAGCTCAATTCCGAGGCCAGCAACATGCGTGTACGAACACCAAGTACCTTTTCTCGCTCTTTCCTGTGACCATCGGCAACAGCTATAGCCAATTGCTTTCGCGCCTCGCCCCAATCACCGATTCCGGCATAAGCCATGGCTTTAACCCCGCGATACTGAACCACGTCAGAAGTAGACCGGGTAAGCGCCAAAATGCGATCGCAGATCGCGTTCTTATCTGCAAAGGATTGGTCCTCATCAAACAAATCTAAATAGGCTTGAAGAATCTCGACGTCATTCTCGGTTTTCGGATCGATGGTGCCGAGTTTGGCAAATTCTTTTTTGGCCTGTGCTTCTTCCCCGGCTGCATCCAGAATAAGCGCTTGGTGATAGGTTATCTTGCGCTGCCAGCGCGTATCGCTCACCAACGATCTCGTCCGCTCAAGAACCGCCGGTAATTCGTCCGTGCGATCTAGCCGGAAGTGAAAAGCGCAAACATCGCCGACAAGTTCACTTAACGCCTCAATATCTATCTTCAGCATCGTTTCGATATTGGGATTGTTCATAAAAGGCGCGGTATTGCTTTTGTGCCAGATGGCGTATTGGCAGAGCGCAGCGCGAGCGGCCAACAGTGCCGCTTCATAGTCGCCGCTATTCGAAGCTTCTCGAGCTCGTTCTCCATGGTCGAACCCGGGCAACCGTTCGGAACAGCAACGGGAAAAAGGTAAGCCAGAACCACAAAGGCATGACTGGTCGGGCTTAGGATGATATCGCGGTGGCCGGCGAGTAGATTTCATTGGGAGGAATCCGAACTCAGTCCGATTGGGTGTTTATGTAGCCAAATAGTCCTACGGCTCTTTGCCATAAAATTCCTAACGGCCTTTCTTCGAAAAGCTATCTTTCTTTTTAACAAAGGTAATTAGAAAATGTTCAATCAGCATAAAGCGTCGCTTGCATGGTGCGGAACGCTTCTTTGACTGCTGGTAGCCCGCCTAGTTTTGCCTTGCCTTCATTCACGCTGCCGAAGCGCGCCGTCAAAAATGTTCCTAATTTTTTGGTCGCCAACTCGCTTTCACCTTTTGTCTCATAGGCAAGCAAGATAGCCAGAAGCAGGGCCTTCATATCGTCATCGGTTTCTGCCATCCCTTCCGACCGGACCCTATCGGCCCGTGCCTGCCGCGTCTTCGGTGGGTTGGTGAACATGATGTAGCTCAGGACGTCGAATAGATCACTGTCTTGTGCATCCACGAGCCTGCGAATGTCATCCAGTCGATCAGCGTCATAACCACGATCCGAGAGCTGATCGATAAACCGTTCACGATTGTCAGGATCACTCCAAACCGCTCGAAGCTGATCTTCGTCGGCGACAATGCCCGACAGGTCACCGAAAAGGCGTTCAAGAAATTCCGCCGCTGAAATCGGTTTGCCTTCGGGACTCCAGTACGTCGTCGATGCAATGTACTGGATACTACGTACACTGCCGTCCGACAGCTTCACCACGACCTTCTCACGCGGAGGCTCTTCCGGCCCTGGTTCAGGTGGCTCGCCCGGCCCTGGTTCAGGTTCGGTCGGCGGCGTCCGAGGCCCATTGGGCGGTTCTGGGTCAAGCGGCTCACCGTCCCATTCGGGATCATTGAAGTTTTCATGCGCCCTCACAAAGTCCCAGATAGTGAAGAAGTCCTTACCCTCATAGGTCCGCGTCCCCCGCCCGATAATCTGTTTAAACTCGATCATGGAACGGATCGGGCGCATCAGTACGATATGGCGAATGTTGCGCGCGTCCACGCCTGTCGAAAGCTTTTGGGAAGTCGTTAGAACCGTTGGGATTGTTTTCTCATTGTCCTGAAAATCGCGAAGGTGCTGCTCCCCCACAGCCCCGTCATCAGCGGTGACCCGATGGCAGTAATTGGGGTTGGTGCTGTCCTTCACTTGGTTGATCAAATCGCGCACCAATGCCGCATGGTTCTGCGTAGCGCAAAACACCAACGTCTTTTGGCGTTGATCCATCTGTTCCATGAACTCCTTCACACGGCTTAGCTCACGGTCTTCGATGATGATTCGCGTATTGAAATCGCTCTCGTCAAAGGCGTCCCCGTCTTCGACTTCGCCTGCGACCAGCTCGTCACTGCCGTCATAGACATACTCGTCAATGGTGCTCGCCATCTGGCGCACCTTGAACGGCGTCAGATAGCCATCCTCAATCCCGTCGCGCAGGGCGTAGGTATATACCGGCTCGCCAAAATAGGCGTAAGTATCGGCGTTGTGCTTGCGCTTGGGCGTGGCGGTCAGACCAAGCTGAGCGGCGGGTTCGAAATATTCCAGCAGACGCCGCCACTCGCTTTCATCCTTGGCCCCGCCCCGATGGCATTCGTCGATCACTATAAAGTCGAAGAAGTCGGGCGCGTACTGCGTATATACCGGCTCGCCCTCGCCGGTCATAAAAGTTTGGAAGATGGTGAAAAACAGGCTGGCATTCTTAGGAGGCTTGCCGCCGTTCCTGCGGATCGTGTCGGGGTCGATCCGGGTTACGGCATCGTTAGGAAAAGCGGAGAAGGCGTTGTAAGCTTGATCGGCTAAGATGTTTCGGTCGGCAAGGAACAGGATACGCGGGCGGCGGGACGGCTCGCCGGACAGGTTCCACTTGGCCTGAAACAGCTTCCACGCAATCTGGAAGGCGATAGAGGTCTTGCCCGTGCCTGTGGCCAGCGTCAGCAGGATGCGTCTGTCGCCTTTACCTAGCGCTTCCAGCACCGCTGTGATTGCTTTGTGCTGGTAGTAACGCAGCTCCCACTTTCCACCGTCCGTCTCAAAATCAACGGCTCCGAAACGGTCGCGCCATGTGTCGTGATCAGCAAAGGTGCGGTCCCATAATTCGTCCGGTGTGGGGAATGGCAAAGCCATATCGGCTTCGGCCCCGGTCTGCATGTCGATCCCGTACCAGCTCAATCCATTTGAAGCATAAGCGAAACGTGACCCTAGCCGGGAGGCATAGTCCTTGGCTTGGCCGACGCCGTCGCGATGGCTGATACCTGCGCGCTTAGCCTCCAGAACTGCGAGCTTGTGGCCCTTGTGGATCAGGACGTAATCGGCAGATAGCCCCTTGCCTCGTTTTCCACCTGCTTGAATGCGCCCAGGACAGATAACCTCACGCCGTACCTTGGAACCGTTCTGACCCCAGCCCGCGGCCACAAGGACGGGATCTATGCGTTCGGCGCGGGTATCAGCTTCAGTTTCATCGTAAATGCTCATCAGGTCGACTCGTTACATTATGTTAATTCGCCCGCGAAGGCTTTTTGCAGAAGAGATTGGCGAAGGTCGTCGAGATCTTGGAGCTTTTTGCGAAAAAGTATAGCCAATCTGGACGCCTGCATTTGGATTTCTTTTAGCCGCAAAATGACCTCATCTTGCTTAACGATTGGAGGTACGGGGACGACTAACTCCCCAAGCTTCGATGCATTGAAGCCACCTTGCGTGCTGCCAGAAATGCCGGCCCTGATAGTCTTCCAATAAACGTCGCTCTGGAAGAACAGTGATAAATACTCTGGCTTCAATGCCGATGATGTCAGGCGCAGGCGGATAAGGTAGGACGCAGCGACGGCTTCAATGTCCTCAGTCAATAGGTAGCTTTTCCCGGTGGTAGCACCAGTCCGCGCAAAGACAATATCACCGGGTATTACACGATAACGTTCATAGTCTTCTGGAGGTGCATCGCAGTAAGGCACCTTATCCCAATCAACTATACCATCTTGAATATCGGTTATTCTTAGAAAGCGCGGTCCAATTGGTTCAGACTGAGCCTTAGTCGTATAGCCGTAGCTAACGTCAGCCAGACTGCGCAGATCGGTAAAGCCCCAGCCATTACGCTCTGCAGCCTCAGGGCTGAATGCGGCGCCAAGTCCTGCCTCTATTAATTCCTGCGCGTTTTTGAGGTTGGCTTCGGCGTGGGCGTGGGCGAAGGCCAAACCCTCGAAGGCCTCGGCCAGAACCGCAGCAATCCGCTGTTGTTCTTCGAGCGGCGGCAGGGGAATTTCGAGTGATTTGATTTTTGCCTGGGAAATGTTCGGTTGGGCGTTACCTACTGCCTGAGCGACAAGAGAAGCCTTTGCGTGCAACAGATAGTAATACAGATATTCTGGAATATGCTGATCGCTTGGAAGGACTGCACATACCGCTTGGTTGGTGGCCGCTTCAAACCTGAGAATGCCCGCCTCGCCTGCGGTAGCCCCATACATGGCAACAAGAATGGAATTGGCAGGGAACAGTTTGGCGGAAGACCCCTTAAGGCCCTCTTCTGTAATGAAGTTTTTCGCCTCCATGATGTTGGCGTTCGCTACTTCTCCGCTCAATAGCCAGGGAATGTCGCCACCTTCATAGAACGCTTTTGTGCCCTTCTTGGGGGTGCCACCCGCGCCTGTCTTGGCGAAGGATGCAATAGACCGTGCTTCCCACCCCGCCTTCACAGCATCCCCCGGATACTCTCAAGAATGTCTGCTGTCTCGGCATCCCGCGCCAGCATGTCAGCGATGATCGCTTCGGGGCTGCGAAGTGCTTCGGCCTCTGGTGCGTTGGGGTTCTTGACCGACAGGTCATAGGTGTCCTCATCCAGATCGGCGCGGTCAATGATCCAACTTTTCGGCCCGTTGGGGCGTGTGCGCTGTAATTCGACAAACTCCGCCAAATCGTCATCGTTCAGCGGGTTGGTCTTGCCCATGCTGCGGCCCGGATCGAGCTGGTAAAACCAAATGTCCCGCGTTGGAGCGCCTTTTTCAAAGAACAGCACCACGGTCTTGACCCCGGCCCCCTGAAAGGTGCCTGACGGACAATCGAGGATGGTGTGCAGCTCCGCCGCCTCCAGCAATTCCTTGCGCAGGGCGATGCTGGCGTTATCGGGGTTGCTTAGGAAGGTGTTCTTGATCACCACAGCCGCACGGCCTCCTGCTCGCAGCTTGCGGATGAAGTGTTGCAAGAACAGGTACGCTGTCTCGCCTGTACGGATCGGGAAGTTTTGCTGCACCTCGCGCCGTTCGCCGCCGCCGAAGGGCGGATTGGCTAGGATGATGTCGTGGCGGTCCTTTTCCTGAATATCCATCACGTTTTCATTGAGCGTATTGGAGTGGACAAGGTTCGGAGCCTCGATCCCATGCAGGACCATATTCATGATCCCGATGATATAGGCGAGGCCCTTCTTTTCCTGCCCATAAAAGGTTTTGGTTTGCAGGGTTTCGAAGTCAGAAGCAGACATATTGTCTGTGCGCATGTAATCATAGGCCTCACATAAGAAGCCCGCACTGCCGACCGCGCCGTCATAGATCGTCTCGCCGATCTTGGGATCAGTGACCTTGATCATGGCACGGATGAGCGGACGGGGCGTGTAGTATTCACCACCATTACGGCCCGCGTTACCCATACGGCGGATTCGGGTTTCGTAGAGTTGCGATAGCTCATGGCGTTCGGCTTGGGTGTTAAATGACAGCCCGTCCAGTTGTTCCAACACGTCGCGTAAAATGTATCCGGATCGGAACTTGTTGCGCAGTTCGGTGAAGACTTCCCCGATCTTGTATTGGATCGTATCGGGACTGGTAGCAGACCCACGGAAGGCCGCGAGGTAAGGGAACAGTTCCTGATCGACGAACTTAATTAGGTCGTCGCCAATACGGGCGGCGTTGTGGTCGAACTCGCCATCTTTTTTAGGTGCGGCCCATTTATCCCATCGAAACACCCCGTCGATGATCGGGGTGTAGTCATCACCATCAAGTTCCGCCCGATCACGGCGTTCGGTCTCCAAATCATGTAGGTATTTCAGAAAAAGAACCCAGGACGTCTGTTCGACGTAATCCAGCTCGTTGGCGATACCTTCCTCGTTCCGGAGCTCGCGCTCGATTTTGTTGAATGCGTTTTCGTACAATGGACCCTCAGTTCTTTTTCAATCGGTTCTCGTGAAATCGCGCAGAATTTTAACGGCAGGCCGTGGACTTATTAGACCCCCTTGCTCAAATCTGAGGCAAGGACGTCACTACAAACAACGCCAAACTCACCAACTGCAATTCGTAGGCATGAAAACGCCTACAATCAGAACGATAAGCTCAACGTCTAAAAACAACAATATTTGACTTCCATTTTCTATGATTCCAGTATTCCTTGTGAGGCTCCAAACACCACTCTGCTTTAAGGAGGGATGCGTCATTGGTTGTCACGTAAAGGGATGCTGAGTTGGTTTGGTCAGATGGATTGACACCGGGAACACCGGCACACAGCATTGCATCGACGATCAATGCACGTGTTCGCGTCGTAGCTGGCCCCGGAACTGGCAAATCATACGCGATGAAGCGCCGCGTCGCGCGATTGCTTGAATCTGGGGTTGCACCCAATCTTATTCTTCCGGTGACATTCACAAGGGTTGCAGCGCAAGACCTGCACCGCGAACTGGTCGGCATGGGGGTTCCCGGCTGCAATGCACTGAATGCTCATACCTTGCACAGCCTTGCGCTACGCATGTTGACGCGAAACCACGTTCTTGCAGCGACAGGCCGTATTCCGCGCCCCTTGAACAAGTTCGAGTCTGAGGCAATGAGCTGCGATCTAATGGCTGCGCACGGCGGAAAGAGAGCCGTTGATACTCGTCGGCAGGCATATGAGGCGGCATGGGCGCGGCTCAACAACCAAGTGCCCGGTTATGCCCCGTCGCCAGAGGATGCCAACTTTCAGCATGATCTGCTTGCATGGCTGCGCTTTCACGAGGCCATGCTGATTGGTGAAGTGATCCCAGAAATCTATCGGTACCTATCGACCAACCCCGCTGCGCCCGAGCGCACGGAGTTCAATCACATTCTGGTAGACGAGTACCAAGATCTCAATAAGGCTGAGCAGGCGATCATCGAACTACTTTCCAATGCGGCGGATGTCATCATCGTGGGCGACGATGACCAGTCAATCTACAGTTTCAAGCACGCCCACCCAGACGGCATCCGTGACTGGCTGGTGACAAACATTGGTGCCGCCGACCTTGGTCTAGTTGATTGCCAGCGTTGCCCCACGCGCGTGGTCGAAATGGCAAACGCCCTCATAGCTCACAACGTCCATCGCCCCGTGCCGCGCTCGCTTGTTCCTCTGGCAGCAAAAGGTCTGGGAGTTGTCAATATTTTCCAGTATCCCAACCTGAATGCCGAGGTCGCCGGGGTTGTGGCGACAATCCAAAACCTACTTGCCGCAGGCACTCCTGCCGGTGACGTTCTGGTGCTTGCGCAGAGCCGAGCAGTTGGAACGCCTATTTATGAGGCTTTGCTTGCCGGTGGTGTTCCCGCTCGTTCTGAATACACCGAGTCTGAGTTGGAAATGGAAGAGGCCCAGCGCGCTTTAGCGCTGCTTAAACTGTTCGCAAATCAGGACGACCGCGTCGCCCTTCGCTGGCTCGTCGGCAAAGATGGGAACAACTTCCATGCAACAGGCTATAAGCGCATCAGGGACCACTGCGAAGCTACAGGGCTTTCCCCATGGCAAGTATTCAGCCAGTTGAGTGCTGGTGTTTTGCGTATTCCCTATACCCAACCAATCGTCACAGCGTTCGACGCGGTTACCACTGACTTGAATGCGTTAACGGCGCTGCCGGACTTGGCGTCGGTCATAGACACTCTGTTCCCAGCAGGGCAGGCAGAAACGCGTGAACTGCGTGAGATCGCTGCGGCAGTGATCACTGCTGATCCGGCCATAGATGCCCGGTCACTCGTTGGCGAGTTAGTTGCGGCTATTACCCAGTCGGAGATTCCTACAGACGTGCAAGAAGTTCGAATTATGAGCCTGCATAAAAGCAAGGGGCTTAGTTCACCCGTCACCATCATTGCAGGTTGCGTAAATGGCCTGCTACCAAGAGCGCCAAAGGCGGCGCTTACGCCTCTGGAGCGCCAGCACTATGATGAAGAACAGCGCAGGCTCTTCTTTGTCGGAATAACGCGTGTCAAGTCGGACCCTGCAAACGGAAAGCCCGGAACGCTTATCCTGACTTATGCACAAGAAATGCCCCTTGCAGACGCGATGCAGGCGGGCATTACACCAGCTTATGTCAATTACGGAACGGCTGTCTTGCAGGCGAGTCGGTTCATCGCAGACATGGCCCCTGCCGCGCCCGCTGCTGTTCAAGCGCCGTAAGCGGCCCTCTTGATTCCGTGTCTGATCGTATTTTTCGTCTTGTATCGGTATACTGGGATGGCAACTAAACCTAGCAGCATTGAGCCAAGCCGATAGGAGCGAAGATAGCAAGTTTGGTGCCTAATATGGTGTATCATGTGGTACTTAATGAGGTATTCTATTTAAATAATTAAAAAAAATATATATATAACAAATAGTTATTTATTTAGTTCTAAAGACTTCCCCTCCGCCATTTTTCAAAACGGATACAACATAAGATAATAGAATATTTTGTATCATATCGTGCTCAAATATGGGGCACTTTTACATATTCGAGAATGACGTTGCCGAGCTATTAAACCGGAAGCGTAAAAGTTACTTTTGTGCCTTTTTTCAATTTGCTCTCAATAAGCAATTCGCCGCCATGCAGTTCAATGAGCGATTTGGAAATAGCGAGCCCCAACCCCCAGCCTTCTTCTGTATGGAATGGGTCACGGTGTCCGCGTGAGAAAAGTTGTGTCACCTCCGATATCGCCGCCTTTGGAATGCCCTCGCCCGTGTCTAGAACGGAAATCTGCGAGGTGTCGTTTTCCTGATTAAGGCTGATGATAATTCTGCCCTTATCCGGGGTGAACTTCTGAGCGTTGCCGATAATGTTCAAGAGCACCTGCTTTATGGCCCGAGGGTCGACGGTGACCGTTCGGCACGCGTCAGAAAATTCTGTTTCAATTGAAAGCTGCTTTTCTTGAGATTTTGGCCCTGCAATCTTGATGGTCTCGTGAATAAGGTCGCGCAGATCCGAAGCCTTTTTCGTCAATACCGCCTTGCCTGCATCAATTTTGGCGATGTCGAGGAGATCATTGACGAGTGCCAGAAGGTAAGTCCCGCTTTGGTGAATGTCGTGGGCATATTCTTTATACTTTGGCTGAATATCTCCAAAGTATTCTTGGTTGATAATATCGGAGAACCCGATAATCGCGTTGAGCGGCGTGCGAAGCTCATGGCTTAAAGCTGCAAGAAATTTTGATTTGGCAGCACTTGCATTGAAAGCTTCCTCAACAGCGAGTCGTTTCTGTTCCTCTGCACGTTTTCGTTCCGTGACATCGCGACCAACGGCCTGATATTCGGCCACCTTTAGATTGTCATCAAATATCGCCCGTTTGGTCCATCGCTGCCATCGCATGTCGCCATCGGACCCGAGGAAAGAAGCTTCAAACTCACCACACGGATATTCAGGCGTCAGCGTTTGATATAAATCATGTAATCTTTTTAATTCATCTGGCGCCATATCCTCGTAAGCAGAGAGACCAAGTAATTGCTCTTTGGGCTTATTGTGAAATCGGCAATAGGCTTCGTTGACAAAAGTTCTTTTGCCATCGGGCGTATGGCGACTAATCATTTCTGTTTGGTCTTCAACGATTGCACGGTAATTCCGTTCACTTTCGCGCAATATTTCTTCTTTTCGTCGCAGTTCTTCGGTCCGTTTCTCGACGCGTTCCTCTAAAGTTTCGCTCATAACCTCCAGGGAAATCACAGCTTCTTTGAGCTCGGTTATGTCGTTTTCGACCGCAATCATGATGGATGACCCCGTCAGCGGGTCACGCGCTAATCGCAACTTTAATTTGTGCCAACGATTTCCGTTTGCAGTTTTGATCCGGCAATCAAGCGATGGCTCTTCTCCGTTCCGACACGCTTCAATGAGCCCGATCGCGTGCGATGGGTCGACAAAACGTGCTAATAAGCCGGCAGCGCTTCGCGTCGTATCATCTCCATCATTTGAAAAAATGACACCGCCATAGGCTTCTGCTGCAGACGCGTTGAGTGCAATGAGGTTACCTTCCATGTCGAAATGGCTGATCATGATATCGGTGTATCGTAAAGCTTCCGTCATTCGAATATCTGATAACGCCGCATTTTCCGTATCAAATTTTGTGGCTTCAATGAGAAGAGCATCGCGCCCGTCATCCGCAATTCGGACCGGCGTCATCTCCACGACCGTTGTTACGGGTGAGTCCTTGGGGTACAGCGTCCAAGTTTCTTGAACGGAACCGTTCCGGGGTGCGAATTCCACGATCTGTTGCAGGCGCTTTCTTACGGTCGGCGTATCGGAAGAAAAATCACGTGCAATTAAATCTTGAAGGTTTGGTGCGCACCAAAACTTGACGGCTTGATCATTCCCCCACCAAATTTGATGATTTCGGAGATCAAAAATCCAAATGATAGCGTGGGTGTAGTTTAATACGGCTGCATCTTCATGGCTTGAAAGGATTCGTCGGTCTGTGCGTGCCGTCGCCATGACTACCCATTTTTGTCAAAAAAATAGGGCCACGGATGGCCCAACTGCCTACTAGCGTGACTGATTATAATTATAAATTTAGAAAAAATTCGAAATTTTAGGACAAGGATTAAACTTATTTTAGTATGGTAAATGACCGTCGCCCGGTTAAGTTAAAAAATGTCCGGTTATGGGGGGAGGCGTATTGCAGACATGCGCTTTTCATAAATCTGCCAATTGGCAGAAGGTATGATGATTGCACACAATGGTGCATGGATGAACCTGCCGACGTCATCGGCACGCGGGCGGTCTAATCTGAAGCGCAGATTACTCTGACGCTGAAATAATCGTCCGAAGTGCCGCCAGCGCATCTTCGAGGGT
>TARA_R110001606_G_scaffold8429_1_pt1 | contig 17337 bp, 31 predicted proteins | sample TARA_R110001606 | Tara Oceans TARA_R110001606 (sample SAMEA4398315) | marine metagenome | biome: Polar Biome; feature: [SRF] surface water layer (ENVO:00010504); material: water (ENVO:00002006), including particulate matter (ENVO:01000060) such as... | depth 5 m | reverse complement strand
AGTTTCTCCATGTCTAACCTCTCTAGGCTAAAGGTGTGAAAGCTCTTGAGTTGGTCGTGTTCGTTAACTATATCTTGGAACGTCTTGTTTATGTCAACTACTGTTTGCATCAGATTTTCACTTTGTCTTGGAGGTTCAGGTCTTTCTCGTAAGCCATAAAAGTAAGGGCTTGCTCTATATATATATTTTGGACGGCATCCATTTTTAAAATATCGCCTTGAGCCAACTGATAGAGGATGCCATACCACCCCCACTTTTGATGGAGGCCATCTCCTGACCCTTCTCCATCTGCTGCAAAGAGCGTTGCGTAGTGGAAATTAACTCCTCTTCTATGCGACAAAAAAAAACAACCGCAGCAACTGCGATGTTCATGGGCAAATCAAGCATGGCTTCCGACCTCCTCTTGCTGTTCGTATAAGATCGGATGTTGTATTGCTCTCCCTTCTCTTCGACCACCTCTCTAAATAGACACGCACAAATCTTTTCCAATACATCAAACATACCATCTCGACAAAGCGTCTCAAGGTCTGCATACTCTCCAACCGTCAACCTCGACCAATCAGGAATGAATCCGTAGTCCACATCCTTCAATCGAAATCTCCTCACCAAAGGAAGCTTCAAAGCAAAGGGGTCGGGTTCACTTATTAGCCAATTGATTGTTCCCGATGCTTTCTCAATGCTTTCCCAGGATGCATTTTTCAACGTGCCTTCTGGTAGGTCGGCAAGAAGTTCAATGCACTTGCGCTGTGCGACGTAGGCATCTTCCTCTTTCTCGTAGAGTTTCCATAGCTTCTTGTATTGACCAACGGTGATTTCCGAATAGTCGTCAGGCAATATGATTTTCATTGGATTACGTAAGTGCCTTGCTTTCGCAAGAGTTTGTTGAGACATACATAGCGTACAGCGTCCACCGCGTGATTGAAAGAATCGACGGGAATTGGAAGTGTTCTTAGGTCTTTATCTTGCTTCCACTTATAGTTCCTAAACTCCTTCTGAATGTTTATGCTCGTGTCCTTGATGTAGAGCTTGTGTCTTCGCATCAAGTCAATGCCTATGCGTATTGAGTCAGCCCCTTTTTTGGCAGGCTTAATGTTAAACCCTCCTTGGCTGTCTCCTCGGTGTATCTCGTGAATCGCTTTGGGTTCTGCTGAGTCTGCAATTATCTCTTCGTGTCTTGCAATTCCACACTCTCTCAAATGAGCGATGATGTCCGAGTTGGTCATGCCTCCTTGATACAGATGCTCCTCAATGTATAGTTCGTTGTCACGAATCGACACCTTGACTAATGCTGTTGGGTCTGCACTAAAGCCCCAATCAATTCCCCATGCGACTAGCTTTGCATCTTCAGGAAGTTCTGTATAGATGTGACTGTTGAAGATGGTCGCCCTACTCTTACCCCTCTCTCCCAATCCGTAAACTCTCCAGTAGTCTTCATCTGTTTCTTTAAGTCGTTCGATCTCCTTAATTGTTTCTTCCCCAAGGAAGGGATTATCTAAGTAGGTGCTTTTAAAGAACGAGCAGTCATCCCTCGGAATGACCTCATCGTACAACCAATGGAACTCCATCGACGGGTTGAAATCGCAGATGAGTTTATCCGTACAGCGAAGGCTGATTTGACGAAAGGATTCCAATGACAGTTCATTAGCCTCATTCAGAAAAGCAAAATTTCGTTTCGCTCCCCTTAATTTCTGAGGCTCGGAAGCGGCAATGAAACACCATGTATTTCCAAAGAGGTTATATGTGTTCTCGGTCTTGTTGTGGTTTCGCTCATCATACCAATCTTCATTGTTTAGTATGGTGAAGAAGTCACGCATGACTGATGCCCTCAGAGAAGGAAAGCTCTCCCTAATTACGTCAATCGAGTAGCCTGCATTTTGATAGGTGTAACACCATTGAATCAAGCAAGTAAGGATTGACCATGTCTTGCCCGATCTTGTGCCGCCCTGGAAAACAGCCACCCTAGTTTTGCAACCTAGAAGGTCATAGTACGTCTTCGATTGTTTCATCTTCGAACCATGACGGAGGTTTGATTTCATCGTTTATAGTCACATCCATCTCCGATTGCTTAGGCATGAAGTAAGGGAAGAGAGAGCTGAGTGCTTTCAGATACTTCTCTGTAGACTCCTCACGAAGCAACTGAAGGGAGTCTTTGATGTTTCCGACCTCACCCTCCATCACCGACACAAAGATGACTCTCGCCTCCTCTGTGACCTTGCTCTTTAATCCCTTTGGTTTCCCTTTTGGATTCCCACTCGTTCCTTTTTTAAATGGCATCTTCAAAAAATTGAATGTTGTCTTCGCATATCTCCTCTAAGTCTCTCCCCGATTCGTCTTGCAAAATGTCAGGGTACATCCCATTTGTGTACCACTCAAGTACCACATTCCACACCTCAAGGTTCGTTAAATCTTTATCGCCTATTCTCATTGCATTTCATTGATATTATCAATAGGACTCACAGACTTGACGTAACCAAATTGCCATCTCCGTTTGAGTAGGAGCATAGAAGAAATTAGGTGTGAGCTTATTCATGTTGTATCTCCACAAGTCTACGAAGTCTGCGTGTTCATAGCAGTACGGGCAAAGCTCGCTGTCTCCATGCTTCTCACCTCCACAACATTCGCTTACCCTAAGTCCTTCCTTATAGTCCTTTTCCATACTGCTTGATTTTCTGAAACAAAGTGAGTGAAGTTGAAAGAGTGTACTTGGTTACATGGGTTGTTCCTCCCCACCGGTTGCCTACCTCAATTGTCTGCGTGGTTATCTCGTGACCATCTGCTTTCAATTTAAATATGGTCTGCGCTAACCTTGTGTTTCCTAAGTCCTGAATTGCTTGAAGCGATGTGATCGAATCGTGTTCCTTCATGTACTCCAGGCATCTTGTCTTGTGTGTTTCTTTAGGCATCTTCTAGCTTGTTTTTGACGTAAACCCCCAACGGTCAACATTGGCTGTGCGTTTTCATGCGTAGCATAATGACCGCTAGGAGTCCGTGTCTAGTTTGTTTTTAAAGTGTTGAATTATCTGTTCAGTCTTCTGTTTGTAGAAGGTTTTAAAGTCACCCTTCTCTCCCTCCTGTTTCCATGTGATGAACAACACATTTCTCAACCTCTGACTCTGTGTCTTTGGCTCATCGAAAACATCCAACTCCAGCTTATCCAACTCTTCAACCTCCTCATGATTTACTTGCTCCTCAGCTCTAAAGTAAACCACACCAAAACTATTAAGCATGGAGTCAATCTCCATCATCTCAGAACTTGTCTTCTCTTGAGTGATGAATCTTAGGCTCACCGATCTGTCCTTCCTTCTTTGATATCCATCAAGGATTCCTGTGCTTAGGATTCGCATGAAGCCTCGTATGCCTTTTCCAGTTCTAACATCCTTGCTTCTACGCACGAACCGCAATTGGTTTTCTTGTGTCGCTTTGCAAATGTCCTTTGATATAAGTCAATGATAGCTTCCTGGTCACCTCTTAGCAACTGACCTTTCCTTAATGCAGGTGCAAGTTTTTCCTCCCATAGTTTTTTGTCTGCCTCGTTAAACGGTTCAAAGTATCTGAACTTTTTATTCAACCACTCCTTGCGCTTGTCGCACCCACAATCTTCTCCTGCGATTTTCTCAACTACCTCCTTGACTACATCGGGAATCAAGTTCTCGATAGTGTCACCTAATCCTTTTGGTGTTTTCTTGGAGGTGAGCTTTCGCTTTTTGGATACTTTTGTAGAGGGTGTTTTTGGGGATTCCTGTGGCATCTGATAGGGTTCTTAGTGAATGTGAATGTAGATAGTAAGACTTAAAGACGTTTGCATCAAACCATCTTACCTCTTCTAATATAGAAAAGACCATGTTCATTTGATTCTCAACGTTTTTTTCTCCTGTCTCTGTTTCGCTATTTAGATTTGATCGGACAATTTCAATCGGGTATCGGTCAGCATGGCGTTCTCTATGCTTCTTGTATTTGTAATAGAATCTTGACGACTTGCTGAATCCACAAATTGCCAAAGTCCTACAGATATATTTCATCAACTCACCCCTCTCGCACATCTCCTCGTGTTTTTCGTCTCCTTCCAGGTAGATTAAAAACAAGTCGTTGAGCAAGTCACCGCCATACTCTTCGCCCACATACTTGTTCGCTATCCCAAGCAAATAATCATAGTTCGAATTGATGAAGAGCCTCACGCAACTCATCCCTCAAACAGCTTCTCGTAATGTTTCCGCATCTCTATAATTTCAGCGGTCGCAAACTTCTTCGTTTGGTTTGACAACCTTATAACTTCATCGGCTGTACCCTCACCAAACTCTTTATCTAACCTCTGACCGAACAGGTATTGTTGACCCCCGTTTGTCATGTTACATTTCTTACATTGGGGAGCCATATTGACTAGCCCTTCTGATGGCTTATACAACCACCGGGTAGAATATTTGGCTCTTGTTTGGAAGTGACCGTTGTCAACCTCTTGCCATTTTTTTACCCTAGAGCAAGTCCAACAAGTCACATATCCTGCGTCGTCTGCGTTACTACTTCGAACGTATCGGCTCAAAGCAGCGTCTAGCTTTCGGATTTCTGCGGCTCTACCCATGTAGCTAATTTACGTCTAAAGCATTAAATTCCCTATCCATTATGTCAATTGCTTTGTCATTTTTCGGGGGAGTAATCATCCAACTTCCTCCTCAGCCGTGTGCCTATACCATCTCCTTTAAGTTCAGGGTCTTTGACTTCGACCTTCTCGACTACTTCTCGGATCGGAGATGAGCCAACCCTTTCCACTACTTGGTCTTGCCATGTATATTTTGAATCGTGCAATGTACGCTCCATAATATCGACGCGCACTTCGCCCTCATACCTACGGAGGTATTCTAAAATTTCAGGTGTCTTGAGTCGCTCAAACATTTTTCCAAACTTGCCCTTCCTTACCATGGTGAAGCACTCCCTCAACTCCTCAAGTTTTAGAGTTGGGTGTTCCTCCATTATAGAGTTGCAGCAAAATATGAGTTCCGCATCTCCTGAGATGGTTGTCTTCGCATTCAACTCTTTAATCAAACCGCCTACTTCTGACATTACCCATGCCCGAATCATACTCGGTGCTTCATTTAAAGCCTTGCGTATGTTCGTCCCTTCGTGCCAAGCAATTGCAGGAGTAAGTTTTACGTCACCCCCCGTTAGCAATAAACTGCTCAAGGGCGTTAGAGTCGAAATTGTCTTTGTTAAATCCTCGTTTTTCATTCTTCTGTGTTAAGGTTCTACGTTTCCAGGTTCTTGCTGTTGCCTTCCAATCTACAATAGGATTGCCTCCTTTAAGTTTCCATCCTGTTTGCTCATACCAATCCCAAAACTTCATTGCTTCCTCAGCCTCTAATCCAAGTTCTCTGAAGTGTTCAATGACATCTCCCTCTGATGAGGGCTTCCCTTCTTTAGTTGGTTTATTATTTGATTTAGTCATTGTATTAGTATGGCTCACTTGAGTGAGGTTGGTAACCACCCTTGAGTGAGGTTCATGTTCTCCCTCTAGTGAGGTAGTCAACCGTAAAATTCGACGGTTTACACCGTAAGTCACTCTACGATTCCGAGTCACCCAACCCATCTGAACCAATTGCCTCAATGCTTTTTCCACTCCACTTTCAGAAATCTGTAAGTGTTCGGCAAGATGCTCGTTGCTTACAAAGCAATCAAGGTTGTTTTTACTAAAGCTGTCTATCTCTACTAGCAATAGCTTCTGTGTCCATGTTAAGTCGGATGCCTCATAAAGTTTCGCAGGAATCCAAACCCCTCTAAATCTGCGTTTCGTCATAGCTTGTATTTTGTTTCGCCTGTCCTTCTGTTAAGCTCATGCCCGATCTCATCAATTTCCTCTCCATATCGGAGATGCTTTGCTTGTCCTAAAGTGTCTGCATAGCGAAACATCAGATAACGTCTGAGCTTCCTAAGTTCAAACGTCGAGACTTCGGAGTGCTTTGACATCATCAACTCTTTGTTCAATCATTCCAATCAACTCTTTCGGGTCTGTGTCTGACCACTTAGCCATCTGAGGGAGATACATGAAGAATCGTTTCGGGTCTGTATTGTACCACCGATTCACGGTGTTCTTACCTAAGCCAAGAGATTCGTTCAATCTCTGATGCGTTCCAAATTTTATCTTAATCCAGGTTTGAAGAGTCATTTCTGATTTCGTTAAGTGTTTTCAATATATGCTTTGCGTAGCGTTTTAAACGTGCAAAGTAAGCATTTGTTTGCTCTCCTTGAATTGAGCCGCAAACATGAACAGCAGTTTCTAACGCCCATGCCTCGTCTTTACATTCAGGCATTGGTTCATCATAAATGAATTCAACTGTTGGGTAGTCGGGAAGGGTAGCTTTTACCTTTCCCATTACTTAAAAGGGTTCTCTCCAAGACCTGCCATCTGACCATCTACACTTGCACGATTCAAAACATCAGCCTCTAGTTTCGGGAATGAATCCCTTGCAAACAGAATCGCTTGAGCAAGTTCACAAGCCTCCTTTAAGTATTCAAATTTCGCTTTCATATCTCTTGAAGGACACGCGCCCATCATTTGAATCGCACATTTAAATGCCCATGACCTTCCAATTACCTCGTCCTTGTCGCCATCACCTTCTGATTGTTTTTGGTAGCCGCCAGGTTTGCTTACTGAACCCCACGAGCCATAAGAGTTTGACCCCTTGACTTCATATTCTGCTTCATCTCCAACCTTAAACTTTGGTTGATCGGTCTTGTGGTTTGCACTCACTTCTGTACCGTCCTCAAAAGTGTATAGGAACTTAAATAGGCGACCGTGTGATGGGTGGTCGTATGTTCCATTTCCTGTAACGTCTGTGATTTTTGCTATCATAGCTTAACTATTTAAAATGTTTTCTTCTATTGCACTTGTCATCACATTCCAATCAAGGATGCGACTCAAGTCCTCGGACACGTTTGTGATGTCCACTCTAATCTCCACGACCTCACCATTGATTCTGGATGAGGTGTGAAGCCATATCTTATCTATCTCAAATCCTGATGGATCGGGTGGCACATCGTAGCTATTGGATGCTTCTACATCCCAAGCATTGTATTCAACCACCACAACTACATCTGACGCGACTTCAAATTCCTTCTTCATGTGCCTTTGCTTTTTTCAATACAGCCATTAGCACCTCATGCTCATGCAATTTTTCCTTATGGTACTCAATTTGCCATTCCGAATGTGCAATCATTTTTTGGAACGCTTCTATTTCTTCTAAATTTTTCATCCTTCTACCCATTTTTTAAGTGTTACTTGCATATCCTTTACTGCATTCAGTAGCCTATCTGTATCTTCAAGGCGCATGGTCGCATACATTGCTAGTTTTGCTTCAGCCATTTCTAGCATAGCGTGTATGCCATCATGAAACATCTCCTCTACTAAATCATTTGCTTCTCTCCGTTTGATTTCTGCAAAGATTGACGCAAGGTCAATGGCTGCGTTCATCCAAAACTGTTCGCTCTCTCTTTCTTTGATACTCATCATGACACAAATATAAGGTATTTACCCCATACTTTTACATCCTACCTTATATAAATGCAAAAACCCCTAGCTTTTTACAGCTAAGGGTTCGCTATGATGAATAGCAAAGCAGAAGGATTTGCTTAACACAAGCCCAAATCTAACAATTTACTCTCTCCTTTGCAAATGTCCAAGAAGGGTTACCCTGTTGGACTTATCTCGAACCGCTATTTCTTTCGGTTCTTTCCAAACACAACTGCCTGAAGGATGCGAGACAACACGTTTACGATTCGATCGTCTTTTTTTGTCTCGGTCAAGGCCGTGTAACTACTTAAAAAAGTGATTGCGGCCAACGCTAGGGTTGCCCAATTTTCAATAATGAATTCCATTGTTCTGATTTAAAAATGAATATTTCTGTTTAACACTAAACGAAGGGCAAGCCTTCGAGCTGTATTCGTTGTGTCCATGCACACTCATGTGACCAAAAATTAACCGAGCGCAATCGACTATCCTTAGAAATGAAATCTCCTGCTCCATAGTCATTGTATCTTTTGGTTCTTGGGTGTCCTTATCTAAGCCCCCAACGTATGCCACACCAATTGAATCATGGTTCTCTCCCTTGGTATGCGCTCCTGTCTTATCTATTGGACGACCAGGCTCAATCGTTCCGTCAATTCCTATGATGTAATGATAGCCAATGTCTGACCAATTGCGAGGTGATGAGGTATGCCATTTGCGAATCTCATTTACACTTACTTTCCTTCCTTCAGGAGTAGCTGTGCAATGCAATATGATTCGGTTTAATCGCCTCATTCGATTCCTTTTTTAGCTAGTAGCAATTTGATTTCGTTGACCCCTTCCACCAATACTTCCAGCGTTTGTTGCGCTTTGGTTTCGGTCTTCTCCAACGCATAAAGCCGCGCCTTAATCTTCGTCACATCGTTCGTCATCTTAACCCATGTAGCCAGGATGCCCCCACCCGATCCCAATAACATACCGAGAAACTCGTAATTCATGGCATCAAGGATTGTATAGCTGCTATATCTTCAGGCGTTAACCTACCGTCTTCATCATGGCTAAGTTGCATCCCGACCATTACCGCATCCGAGTATATCCCAAGGACATGATTTATAAATAATTCAGCACCCGTAATCACCACTACCGCGTCGATTTGTTCTTGCGTGTATCTCATTACATTATTGATTGGTATTGATTCTTCATGTTGCAAGCGATTGCCGTATTTAAATAGACTTCCTCACCCGCGAACGCTCCGGTATTCGATGCCATGATGGAAAAATATGCTAAACTCTGACCTGAATAAAACATTATTCTAGCCGATAGCATTGTGGTTTGTGAACCCATATCTATTGTAAGGTGATTCAATGCCGCGCTACTAACGCTTAACGTCCACCACCAAGTGTTAGTGCTAGAATCGAAAGCCCTTTTAGGACTGTAACTTGAAAAGTAATAACCCGATGCGACAAAAGGAATAGGTAATGAGTCCGTAGTCATGTCGGTCGGGTATTCCGTACCGCCAAAACTTTGCGCAGAATAGTACCGCCAATCCCTTACACCCATATGTAAACTGCTTGCAGCCCCGTTGACATCCACACCTTGAATTCTAAAATACCTAAAGCTAGTAGCAAGTTTTTCGTAGGTATCTGTCGCCTCGGCTGATTCAATAAAGTTGCCAAATTCTTGCGCTCTTAGCTTCACAGTTCGCGTACCCGATAAGGCGGAGGTATCTGCCCACCCGATGGTTGCGCCGTCTGCTGTCGTTAGCGAATTCGCCACTATTAGAGTTGCTCCTACGTATACTTCACATTGGAATGTTACGTTGGTGTATGACGCGAAATTACCAACCACCAAAGAGCCAAGTCCGTAGGTATCCGCTAACGCGGTTATCGTCGGCGTTGTTGTTGCCGTTCCTCCTCCACCTTGAGTAGTAAAGAACCCGTCTACGTTGTCTATGTTGCTAGTACTCTGTCCTGATATACTTGCCATGTCTTAACTTATTTCGATCCATTCTTGAGATGGGTTAAAGAACATTTTGTAAGATGCTACCTTATAGCCCATTACACGATTTACATTACCTGTACTACTTACAGCCGTTGTTGTCATGCGCCCTGTTGCTGTGCTTAAATAAACCACATCACCAATGCTACCTCCTAAAGCCGTGGCAACACACACAATACCCCGTATGCACATTCCGTCAGCACTTGAAGTTCCCGTAGCCACACCCATCATTCCCGATGCTGCTGCAACCGAAGTTGCTACTGCACTTGTCCATGCACTTGCACCTAAATAATAAACGTATCCTGCTGTTAATCCTGTCGTTGTTGTAATCGTTACTACTTCTGCATTTAGACCTAAATCACCTGCGCTACTCGCTGCACCAATAGATGTTTCAAGTTTGCTTACAGCAACCGAAGACCCGTTACCGCTAATCTGTCCCGTTACTGTAATATCTCCCGTCACACCTAGAGTACCTACTACGTCTACATAGCCCGTACCCGTGTTAGAATCACCGACCGTGAGGTAGGCGACATCTTCTACGTGCAGGCTTACGGTGTTCGCGGTGTCGTCAAACTTTATGTACTCTTCATCTGTTCCATTTCCGACTTTGTCATTCCCTACGTTCACAAGACCGTTGCCGCTATTTAAGCTCAGCGCACCGTTAGATATAGTGACATGAGTTGGTGAGCCATCAAAATCCGAAAGCTTTAGGGTTGATGATTGAATCTTTAAATCACCTGTTCCAGCGTCTGTAATGAAACTGTCGCTGCCGCTGTGATAGATTTGCAAATCAGACCCTGCTCCAAATGACGCTTTATCATTGTCACGAAAGTTGATGTCGTGACCATTCGTATCTAGGGTGCCTCCTAACTGTGGGGTCGGGTCATCAACGACTGCGGCAATACCTCCACCACCTGAGCCGTTTGCGGCTGATGTTATTCTTCCTTGTGCATCAACAGTAATATCTGCTGCTGTATAAACACCTGCTGTTACCGCTGTATTCGCAAGGGCGATAGTGCCTGAACTCGTAATTGTCCCACCACTTAAACCCGTGCTGGCGGTGATGCTAGTAACCGTTCCGTTTGTTAAGGTTGGGAATGTTTGAAGCGACCCCGTACCGTCCAAATATTGTGAAGTCGTTCCACCTACAGAAAGCCCAAGTGTTCCTGAAGTCGTGATCGGTGAACCGCTAATAGCGAAAGCACTTGGAACAGTCATCGCTACTGATGTAACCGTGCCGCTTGTAAGCGTGGGCTTGTTCAGAATCTGAGCCAATCCTGATGAAGCGTTCCAATCGGATTGAACGTTGTACTTGTTTGTTCCTTCCGCTATGTCATCAGTATCCAATACGACAACCCCTGTCTGTCCATTGACGCTATCAACAGGTACACTTGGAATGTCAGTAGTCAAGGCAAGCGTTCCACCCGTAGCAGGAAGACCAACTGTAATGTTTGCTGCTGCTGAAGGGTTTTGTCTTAGCCATGTTTCATACCCTCCTGCGTTCTCTAACCGAAATTCTGTTCCGCTTTTAAGTAGAAGGTGTGCAGTCCCTGCCGTAGTCTGACCATTTAAAAACGCGGCATTGTATTGCGTTTCAACCCCTGCCCCACCTGCCGCAACCCCAAAGGTCATAGCTCCTGGGCTTGTCTGAGAAATATCAATAGTAGTTTCAGCAAGTCCAATCTTGGCACTTGTAGACTGTACATCTACGTAACCCTTTGACGTATCGTTTAATGTGTCAAAGACCTGCGCCCCTGTACCCGATGCTTTGAATCTAGCAAGCAAGGTTTGAAGCCCACTATTTAAAACCCATGTGCCTGCCGTATAGCTGATGACATCACCTGTACTTGGCGTACCTCCTGCTACGTCGTCTAGGTCTTGTACACCTAAAGACACTACCCCTGTTTGACCGTTGACAGATGAAACCGCACCACCACCACCTCCTCCCGGTAGGTTGGAAACTTGGATTTTTTTACTTGTTCCTGCGCTCCCTCCTGATGTATCAGTCACATCGATGATGTGCAAAAAGTCACCACTAGCTGCCGTTGCTGACAGCTCCGTTAGGTCTGTTATTTTTGTTGCCATTTCTGAAGATAGATTTGAAGTTTGACCTCGTTCTTAGCGGTTGCCTTATGCGTTGAGATACCTAACTCCAATGGCTGAAGCAAAGGCTTTAAGTTGGTTGTCGTTCCAGTTGAGTTCGGGGTAGACATTAAGTCCTCCGAAATAGTTTCTTCTAGATGGCGACACATCCGCGCCTGTGTTTGTGACATATTGTGGGAATGAAGATGCATTAAAACATAGGTATTCAATCAGACGCTCTCGATAGAACATCCCAATTTCCTGACTCTGTTCAACCACTCGTTTAATATCTGTCGTGCTTGATGGTTGTCCTTGCTCACTTGAGTTAGTGATTACCGAGTTGTTAGCGAATCGTAAGCGAACTACATAAGCCACTTCACTAAAGGCCAACTGCACTAAGCATGGCTGAATGTAATCCTCAAGTAGCGTTTGATAAGCCCCTGTAACGGTATCTGCGTCAACTTGAGTTTTTAAGTAGTCGTCAAGTTTAGTCCCAAGAGCAGGGAGAATCCACCGATCTTGAGCAATTCGAATGTAGGGCTGCAAAAGGTTGTCGTCAACCGTACTGCCTAACGCAGTATCCCTCTTGAGTAGTGAGGAAGATATATAAAGGGTAGCCATTAGTTTACAGGTTTAGGATATTTCAAAGAGCCTCGGTCGGGCATATCGATAGGTGCAACTCCCTCAATGTCTTTTTGTAAAACATAGGGGTTGTCTCCTACCCTTTGCATTACCGCATCAAAGTCGCCTTGAATTTCAGCCTCGTTGTCCTCGCTAAATTCAAAGACTTCTCCTTCAGGAGCGTAGATGAAAATGTTTCTTTTGAAAGAATGGCGGCAGAAGCAGCCTCCCTTAAATTCCCAAACCGAGTATTTGGATTTTCCACTTGGGGCAAAACTTCCGTTCACTCCATCGTCTTCCATGTATTGCAAATCCTCATATCGGAACATAGCCCCACTATCGGACAAATCCATCATGACCTCACAGAACTCCCTGCTCTCATAGTTGGGATTTTCAGGCGGTGTCTTTGCAGTTTCAGCATAGGAATAACGAACGGCAAAGAGGTAGCCTTTTGGACTGATGACATCGTACTCAGAATCCATGTCGTATTCAGCATACGCACCCGGGTTTCCAATGTCATCGAAGGCGCGGTGCATCTTCTTATACGAGTGGAAGACCTTATCCTCTGCCGTATTTATTACATCCTCAGTCTTCCAAAGCTTGTAACCCTTGGGAGGGGGAGAGTCTTTTTTTGCCAAATGAGTTAGCCATGCGTCTGAATCTTCTTGACTGATGCGATTGGGAGCTTGACTCAGTTGCGTTTCCGCGATAGCCTCGTCTTGTATTTCCTCCTTTTTTACTTGGGCGATCGCATCTGCTCCTTCTGTAAAGAGAGCGTCTGCCACTTCAGGAGTAAACTGAAGCATCTGAACGAGGAAGACCTTGGCTTGTTCCACAGTCAACAATCCTTCTTTGACCTTGACCAAAATATCTAAGCCCGATGAAATCTGCGCTCCGTTGTATGATGCATCCTTGGATGCCGTTGCTCCACCTGTAGCACCAAACAAATTGTCAACCGAGATAAATGACGCTGGCTTCAAAGGCTTGAAGAAAAGGTCGAGTGTAATGGAGCTTGCGGCAAAGACAGGACGAAGCCCATCAAGAATCAATCGTTGCATAGGCAATACAACCGTGTTGTAGAAAAGGTCATACGCATCCTTCATCTCTTCCGCATTAGAACCAAATCCTCCACCTTCATTTCTCAATCCAAATAGAAGTGGGCTTGTGACTCTATGACCTGAGAGGATTTTGATTGATACCTCTTTACTGAGATAGTCAAATACTTGGTGTGAGTCGCTGATTTGAAAGCTCTCAACTGTAGGCGAATTCTCTTGAGAGTCGCTGAACGTCATGAGAATTTTACCTGCGTTGCTTGCGCTTCCGAACTTGTTATAAATTAGTCTTTCTAGTTCTGCTCGCTCCTCCTGTGTCGGTACACCGTCAGAAAAATTAAGTAAAGTGCTAGGGAAAAAGCCATTATTTATTTGATTCAAATGGAATTCACCAAGGGCTGAATCGACCTGTATGTAATTTTGAGAACCCTGGTAGCTTGGCAATCCGTAGCTAAAGCTCTGAGGGTTATATATCTTAATGTGAAGCAGTTGGCTTGCCGCTGTTCGGTCACTTGTATTAAAGGCAGGGATGACTTGAGGCACCGTGTTGTCACTCCAATCTGCTTTGTGATAAAAATCTGTGATTTGGTCTTCATCATTTGCTACCCCACATCGAATAGTGGCAGCCGGGACATGGTGTATTTTGCTAATGGTTGACCGATCAACACTCCAAATGATATTGAAATAGCAATTACCATATAGTTCTAAGTCAAAAGCGCATCGCTTCAAAGCGTCTTTATCGCTAAAAATTTCATTGACCTTGAGCCATTGCTCAACATTCGTGTCTTTGTTTAAAGCGTCTAATCCATCACCGTAAATCATTTGACTAATGCCATTGACAATTGCGCTGTGGATGCTTGAGCTTGCAAACAGTTCCTCTAGGTAATGAGGGAACAAATTGTCGATGCCCATGTCAATCCACTCATGAGTTTGACTTTCCCTAAAAATAGGGGTGACCGTACTCGTGTAGTTCAACACATTGAAAAACTCTTTCTTCATCTTGTATAGACGTTATAGGCTTCACCTTCGCCCTCGGTGTATGCCTCGTAAGTTGATTCACTAAATGGAACAGCATTAGACACAAAGGCTAACCTCTTTGCATAGGTCTTTGTAGCTGATGCGTCTTGGAAATGTACAAGATACAACCCTTCAACCATCTTTGCGTTTGATGGTGGAACGGTTTCCGCAGGTGGGGTCACTTGCATAGATTGATACCTTCCGTTAGTTGTCAAAACAGTAACGGGATTAAACACATCCTCTTTGCTCGTTAGCTGATTCGTGAATGTGATTTTCAGTTCCTCGGTCAAAAGGGTAGAGCTGTAGCCATCTAACTTTAGGTAGATAGTTTGAGCTACGTTGGTGTTGTTTATCTGTATCACTTCTTTATATATACAAGATGGGAATTTGTTTATGCAAAAAGGGGACAGCGTAAGCCATCCCCTTTCTAATTCTAACCAAAGAATTTATTAGGCTGCTGTGACTGATGCGCCCGTCACGTTGTCCAAAGGATATTCTGCTGCTCCAGGTACTCCTGCTGTAGCTAACCAAATTGGATTTTGCTCTCGTGCTGTCAAATCCATTGTGAATCCTGACATATCAGAATAGGCCATTCCTGTTTGGATGTTTCCACCCGACACATTACAGCCAAATTCTGAACCAATCAACCAGCATTTTTGATTATTGTCAAGCACCCAAATGTTTGGGCGACCTTGGCAAAGTTCTCGAATGGTGGCAATATCCGTTGCATCCAACTTTTGGAATGTCAAAGACAGAACCTGCTCAAAGAACGTAGTTCCACTTGCGGCATCCGCTTGGTAGTTTACAACAAGACTAGACAACTCAGGTCGCAATTCAAACTCGAAGAATTCTTGAGTTCCGATCGCTGTCACAGTATCCGCTGTTGCTGCTGTCCATGCAGCCTGAGAAACCATATCAATGTAGTTGCCAATGTAGACGGTTTTTAAACCACCTAAACTGTCTTTACAATCAACGATTCTTCCGCTATCGATAATACAAGCCATGCGTATACTATTTTAAAGGTTAAGCAAAAATTGCAGCATACGCTCCAACAACACAGTCTCCAGGTACTCCTACCTGCATACCGAGTCCAAAGCGCATTGCAATCTTAATGTTGTCCGATCCGTCAAATTGCCAAGCGTCGATGTACTGAGCTGACGTATAGTCGGTCATTAAGTTAGAACCAACAACGAGGTTCTCCTCGTATGTCAAAATCAAAGCATCGTTAGGCATTCCTGGGCAAACGTGAATTGGAATACCGAGGTACTGCAATGTATCAAACGCTTGGTTTGTACTCTGCATATTTACACCTTGGAAGCTACCTGAAGTCGCCAACGCTTGCATATAGTTACCTGCTGTTTTTGGTGAGCAGTAGTAAGCAATATCAGGCTTGTTCAAGATAGCAGGGCAGTTAGTCAAAGCGTTATTGTACACTTCGTGAAACGCTCCTGCATTTGTGATGATTTTGGGGTCAGCCGCAGTACCTGCGTTAAAGCCGCCAGCTGTCACAGTCTCCTCGTTAACAGTATCCTTAAAGATTGAACCACCATAACCGGTAACATCAAATGTACCTGTGTTTGATAGGAAGCCAACAACAGGAACTGTCGTCCCAATCCCTTGCCAAATACCTACCTCTGTTCCTTGAGCAGCGTATCCAGCGACAGTCGCCATAGAGAAAGTAACGAACTCAGGAGAACCTGCTGTCATTGTTTCTCGTGCGCCTGTCATGCCTGCCCATGTTGGAAGCAATGTGCCACGGCAAAGTGCCTCCATTACAGCAACATCGGTAAGGGTTAAAACTCGCTCACCCAAAGTAAGGTTATCGCCTGAGTTCCAATCGCAATTTGCGTCTTGGATGACAGCCGCTGAAGAGAGGTTTGAGATGACCGCTTTGTTTTGGATGCCGTCAATTTGACGAACGAATCCTTTAGTCAGCGTGTCTGCTAACTTTAAAGCTGGTGCGACGAAAGGCGCAGCTCGTACACCTGCGTATGTTGTGTCAGGAGTTACCGCAGGAGCGGCGAAATTACGACGACGACGAAGGCCGCGTGGTGTGTTTTCTAATTGGAAACTCATTATTTTCCGAAATTTGTAATCATGTCAAATGCCTGACTTGTTCCTTTGCTCATTGCCTTTGTGCCGGCACTAGAGAAATTCTCTTGCTTGACGTTAGGCGCATGGCGCATTGGTTGAGCAGCAGGGGATGCTCCTAATTCTCGCAATTGCTTTCGCAACTCGATGTTCTGACGACGAAGGCGACGAGTCGCTCGGTCTTGTCGTGCTTTTTTTTGTTCTGCCTCACTCATCTGACGACGACCTGAACGCTCAGAACGAGCAAATTCAGAACGGCCACGACGAGGAGAATTAGATCGGGCAGAACGTCTTTGACGCGATGCCTCAACTTTAACTTCTTCTTTCACTTCTTCTGTGATTTCTTCGCCTCCACCTGCATCGATTAAGTCCATAGCCATCGAATGCACGGCTTCCGCTTGTTCTGCTGACAAACCCATGTCAACAAGGATTGATACAAATGCTTCGTGGGAGTCGGGTGATTCTTCCACGGTTTCTTCGACAGTCGTTTCTTCTTCGACAACAACGTCTTCTTCAAATTTACGTCTTCGCATACTCTTATATATGAGGTGTTTATTTCTTAGTAGAACCACTTAGCATCGTCAAGCAGATTTACAAAATAGTCGTAATCAGATTTGATTAAATTGATAGGGCGCATCTCATTAAAGATGACCAATGCCCTGTCGTAATCTTCTTTTAAAATCGCTTCTTCGATAATGTCGAGAGAGTGATTCCAGGTGTCATCATAGATATAGTCTTCGCGGAATTCCGTTATAACCTCGAAGAGTTCTTGCTGTGGAGAGTTAGTCCACACATCCCAAATACGGCTGATTAGTGGATTCATATCTCTGTTGTTTAAACTTGAAATTGCACATAAACGATAAAGTCTCCGTTATCGTCTTCTGTCCAATAGCCAAAATCATAATACTCATCGTTCTCCATCATCTCAGGAAATTCGTCTCTAACGAAAGCATCTAATTCAAACCTTTTAATGTCATCAATAAA
>TARA_R110001606_G_scaffold395627_1_pt1 | contig 17337 bp, 22 predicted proteins | sample TARA_R110001606 | Tara Oceans TARA_R110001606 (sample SAMEA4398315) | marine metagenome | biome: Polar Biome; feature: [SRF] surface water layer (ENVO:00010504); material: water (ENVO:00002006), including particulate matter (ENVO:01000060) such as... | depth 5 m | reverse complement strand
GGAGCTGACGATGTTACAGCTAAGAAAGAAGCTTTAGATGCTCAAATTGCATTACTTATCACACCAACAAGCGTCACAAAAACTATCGGATAAAACACTATAAGCAAACAGCTTTTAGGTTAAACAATTTAAATACTCTCTTAGCGGCTTGTACACGTACAGGCCTCTAGGACTGCTATTTATTCAAACAACAAATAAACAAGGAACAAATAATGGCATTACAAATTAATAGAAGTAATGTAGCTGGCTATATACCAGCCTCATTAGTCACCGGAGAGTTATTTTATAATTCAGCCGATGATAAACTTTTTATCGGAAATCCCGATACAACTATAAGTTTACTGTCAGCCGACCCACTAGATATTGAGTCTAGATTAGCCACTTTAGAATATAACAGTGGCACTACAATTGTAGCAGGCACCGCGCCGGCCTCTGGAAATGAAGGACTCCTGTGGTTCAACACTACTGATGGCCATCTCTACATAAAAATTGGGTCCAACTGGCAATTAGCTAGCGACCCTTACAGAGCAGCTTTAGTTGACGTAGCGGGTGTATACCCAGTTAGCTCAGGCGACTTTTTTCAGCACATTCGATTTACTCCAAATAGCAACGAAGTTGTTGAAGGCGCCCGTTTTATACAAGCAGCTACATTATGGGCTGAACAATACACAGGGCAATTTTTTACAGTTAAAACAATCGAAGAATACTTCGACACATTCCCACAACAAACAAACTACTTAGCAACAATAAAGGCCGCATTTAGTTTAAAAGGTGGCACAACCAACTCAATTAGTTCGGTAAAATATTATAATAAAGATGCCGTATTAACTACGGTAGACCCCACTAAGTACCGTTTAATTAACAAAAATGATAAAGGTTACTTACTACCAGCCCTTCAAGAAATATGGCCAACAGATGTAATCTACGGAGATTCAGACGTTGTTATAGTTTCGTATAGTGCCGGCAAAACACCAGCCGAAGTCTCGGCCTCAGTTAAATCTGCCATTTTATTAATAGCAGCTTCAATGTTTGAAAACAGAGAAAATGAGGTTGTAGGACAGGGCATAGCCATTTTAAAACCAATCATAGCTGCAAAGGATTTACTTCACCCATATAAGGTTAGGTAAATCATGATACAAGCAGGAAAAATGAGAAACAAAGTTGAGGTATTTTTACCAACAGAAACAACAAATGCCTTTGGCGAAGTTGAACTTTCACATTCTAGTCTGGGCACGTTTTATTGCTCAATGACAACAAGAATCACTGATGAAATGACTAACGAGCAAGCATTAGTTTCTATTGTTAAATACGATTTAAGATTTAGATATTACTCATCATTAGAAACCCTTTCTAAAGCCGCTTACATAGTATTAGGTACTAAAAAATTAGAGATATTAGCAATAGCTAACCTTAAAAACCTAGATAAACAAATACAAATTATGTGCGAGGAAAGGTCATGATAGATTCAGCTTTAAGAACTTGGCTTTTAAGTCAAGCAACAATTACGGGTATAACTTCAAACGTATACCCTTTAAGACTTCCACAAAGTAAATTTACGGAAACGTCTATTGTCTATAATTTAATAGATGGTTTTCCCGGTTTAAATGTGGGAAGTGTGGCCCAGGTATCTGAAGCCACAATACAACTTGATGTTTATAGCCCGACTTACAATCAGGTTAGAACATTAACAAACGAATTAATAACTATTCTAAATGGATACCATGGTCCGCTCGATATTCTCGAGGCATCGATGATTGTGGTAAGAAATATTGGAAACACTTATGAAGAAGATTTAAAACTTTATAGGTCGACTATAGATATTAATGTGCACGTTAAATAAATATATATATATAAAAAAGGAAAATAATTATGTCAAACATATCAGTCCCGTTCCACGGCTTAGCAACTGAACTTCACAGTACAGCGGCTATCGGCGGAACAATCGACGCTTCTACTAAAATCGCGGAAGTAGCTTCTGTTGGAACTCTTGAGCTTTCAGCAAACATCATTGAGTTTAATTCTTATGGTTCAGACTATAAAAGAAAACTTGTTGGTCAAAAAGATTCAGGCACTTTAAGCCTTACATTAAACTTTGTACCTGGTGACACAAGTCACACAGCTCTAAAAGCTAAATATGATAGTGGCGTAGCCTCTACATTTGCAGTTAGATGGGTTAGTGGTTCAGAAAATGCTACTGCAGAATTTACAGGATACGTAGCCTCTTTCAGCATGGAAACTCCAGCTGAAGATATTGTAACCGCAACTGTAGAACTAGCAATTGATGGCGGAGTAACATTCGACCTAACAACAGCTGTTTAATTAGAACAAGAACAAAACGAGAGTCCACCTTAGGGTGGGCTTTCAATTGATAAAACAAACAATCCGTGGAGGATAATAAATGTTAAATAAAGATGATATTTTAAGTGCAGTAGACTTAGACGTAAAAGCCGTGGAAATTAAAGAATGGAATGGCTCAGTAAACGTTAGAGGCCTTACTGCAAGAGAACGTGACTCTTTCGAAGCATCTATAGGGGCTAGCGCTAACTTAGATAACCTAAGAGCTAGACTGGTTGTATTAACACTAGTAGATGAAGACGGAAAAAGACTTTTCAAAGATACGGACGCAAAAGCGTTGGGCGATAAAAACGCCGAAGTAGTTAACCGATTATTTGATGTTGCAAGACAAATGTCAGGAATGACAGATGCAGACGTCAATGAGTTAGAGGGAAACTAAAAAGAGACCCGACACGCCGATTTAAATTTAGATTGGCGGGTCATCTTGGCATGACAGTCAGGGAATTAGAAAACAGGCTGTCAGCCCGAGAGTTATCAGAATGGATGGCCTACTACTCAGTAGAACCATTCGGAACTCAGAGAGAAGATTATAGGGCAGGTCTCATAGCCGCTACGGTGGCAAATTGTGCAGGTGCTGGAAAAAAAAGAACCCTCCAGCCTACGGATTTTATCCCAATATTTGTACAAGAAAAGCAAATGTCTTTCATTGACCGCAAACAAGAACAGCTCAGACAAATGAGCATATTCAAAGGATTAGCAGGTAAGAACAATGAGTAAAAAAGATATGATAACAGTTAAGGTTCATGGACTTAAGGAACTTGAAAAAGCCCTTAATAAGCTGGACCTTGATTTACGTAAAAAAGCTTCAAGAGAAGCAGGGCGAAAAGCTATGGAGCCGATCGCAAAAGAAATGAAGTCTAATGTTCCTGTTGACTCAGGCAAGCTCAGAGACACAATTAAAGTGTCTGCTACTAATGCACCTAGTCGACTAAAAAAGTATAGTAAGAAAGCCTCTATGATTGCCTCAGCCAATGTAGGTATTAAATCAAAAGATATAACTAAAACAGCTACACATGCTATTCACTTAGAATACGGAACAAAGAATATGGCGCCACAGCCATTCATTCGAAAATCATTTAATGAAGGTAAAAAAAAATCAACAATAATGAGGTTCAGAAAAGAACTTAGGAAATCAATTATAAAGTTTGCTAACAAGCAAGCTAAAAGAAAACTAAAATAACAGGAGCCCCACTATGGCAACAATAGCAAGACTTTCCGTCGACCTTATTGCTAACTCCGCTACATTTAGAAAAGACTTAGACAAGGCCGGAAAACGTTCTGATAGAGTGTTTAACAATATGCAAAAGAAAGCCAAAATGGCTGGAGCTGCATTCATGGCCGCCGGAGCCGGAGCTGCATTAGCTTTCGGTAAAGGAGCAGTCACTGCAATGGGTGACTTTGAAGAAGCCTTAGCAGATGTCCGAGCAAAAACAGATGGCACAGCACGACAAATAGATGACCTTGCGAATTCTATGAGAAGTGCGGCTAAAGTAACTAAATTTACGGCTGTTCAAACCGCTGAAGCAGGAACGTTCCTAGCCCAGGCTGGTTTAAGCATTAGCGAAATTAATGCGGCTCTAAGACCTACATTGGACTTAGCAGCTGCAACAAAAACATCAGTACAAAATACCGCTGATTTCATGACTAACATTATGAAAGGAATGGGTATGACCGAGCACGAACTAGCAAGAGCTTCAGACGTGCTAGCTGTAACAACAGCAAAATCTAACACTAATTTAACCGACCTAGCACTCGCTATGAGCTACGCAGCTCCGTCAGCAAGAGCTATGGGTATGTCAATAGAAGAAACCTCAGCCTTAATCGGAATGATGGCCAACGCTGGTATCAAGGGCTCAGTAGCCGGTACAGCTTTAAGAGCTACATTCGGATACTTAGCTAATCAGGGTGAACTTACAGAAGCCGCATTAGCGGGCATGACGGGTGGAATGACTAAGCAACAAACAGTCTTAAAAAGATTGGGTGTGCATACCTATGACGCCGGTGGAAATATTAGAAATTTAGTAGACTTATTACACGACCTTAAAAAGGCCGGTGGTAATGAGTCAGATATGATTGCTATATTCGGTAGAAGAGCCGGTTCAGCAATGATGCAGTTTATGAATGAAGGATTAGAAGGAGCTGGAGAATTACAGTTAAAACTCGATGGTGCTAGAGGCGCTGCCGAAAGAATGGCTAACGTTCAGCTTGATTCACTTAATGGTGATATCTTACTTATGAAATCTCAGTTTACAGAACTACAACTAATATTTGCAGATAACGGTTTAAATGAATTTATGAGAAGCATGACCCAATCAGTCACAAGTTTCTTAAAACAAATGGAACCAAAAATCAAATGGTTAGGTGAAAATCTACCACAAATTGGAATAGCATTAGCTGGACTAGCATCTCCATTTATATTAACTGGCCTTGCGGTAGTTACTAAAATGTTATATGGAATGGCAACAGCTGCTATGGCTAACCCTTATGTTTTAGCTGGAATTGCGATCGCTGCTTTTGCAGTAGTTGCTTATAACAACTTCGGACGTATTAAAGTATTTATGCACAACATCTTTATGGTCTCAATACCTAAAATGTTTGTCCATCTTCAGATGGCTATGCAGAAATTAAAATTAGGACTTCTTAAAGTAGTTAATTCATTTTTAAATGAGCTAGCAGTTAAAATTAATATAATGATTAATCTTTATAATAAGATTCCGTTTGTAGACCAGAAGGAAGCATTCGTATTTTCTCTTGATACAACGTCAACAGAAGATAAACTAAAAGAATTAAAAATAAAGCTAGACGACTTAGAAAACAGACGTCAAACATTTACTCCAGAAGTTGAAAACGAAGAACTTGATGACACACGTGAACCAGCATTAGTAATGCCGGATAGTATCGTAGATGCAATCAAGGGACAGTTTGATGACCTTAAAGGATTTCAGGCAGACTACTATAAGTCAACTAAAGACATGGCCACTGGGTCATGGGGCGATTTAATAGACGCTGGTTCAAAAGGTTCTAAGAAACTATTAATGATAAAAAGAGCATTCGCACTTAAAAACATTATTATAGCTGGAGCTGAAGCACTAGCAGAGGCTGCTAAATTACCATTCCCTGCAAACATAGCCGCTGGTATTAAAGCAGCAGCTGGTACAGCTTTACAAATACAATCAGTTCAAGGCCAATTCCATGATGGAATAGATGACGTGCCGAACACTGGAACATACCTACTTGAGCAAGGTGAAAGAGTCGTTGATAACCGTCTTAATAAAGACTTAACGAATTTCTTAGCCGCTAATGGTTCAAGCACTACAACTAATAGTCCTACTCTTAACTTTAATGTTAATGGTGGAGACGAAGAAGGCGTAAGAAAGGTATTAAATGAGAAAAGAGGCGAATTCGAATCAATGATAAGAAGTATCTATAACGAAAACGCACAAAACGCGCCGTTTTAACCTACGGCATCACACGGAGCTCCGTGTCACAAACTCAATGTAACTGGTATTAACACCAGCACTACATATACAAAATGTGATACGGATGACCGTGTGACCCTATTTTTATACAATTTACAATTATTTGGAGCAATTATGCCTACCCCACTATTACCAGAGAGCCCGGCTCCTGTTTCCTACGAAATACGTAGTAAAACAAATACACTTAGTTCTGAATCACTTTCCGGAAAGATTATTACAAGAAAAATCGGCGGACAAAGATTTGAAATAAAACTAGTTTATCCTCCAATGCAAAAAACAGACTTTGGAACAATCATTTCATTTTTAAATGAGCAAGACGGAAAGAACGGAATATTCTATATAAAAATTCCAACACTTTCAGGTTCACAAGGCTCAGCCGGTGAATATGTCAATTACGACAATCACACAAAAACATATCAAGTTGCTTCTAACGGAGTTGACACAATACCAGACACATTAGTAGCCGGCGGAAACGTTGTTACTAACTCAGTTTATATGAGAGTGTCTTTAACAAATGACGTTCAAACAGTTTCTTATGGTCCAGATGGAACAGTAAGAATTGAAATAGATGTCGTAGAAAGGATTTAATATGATAACAATACACAATGACACTCAAGCAGCTTTAGATTCAGACTCTATAGAATACTGCTATCTTTGTGAATTACCTGTTAACTTAAAATTCACTAATCATCCAAATGACTTAACAATAGGTTCTGATACTTATTTATCAAACGCATTATTAATGGATTTTGCGGCTGTTAAGAAAGACCAAAATATGAATGTTGGTTCTTATACTCTTAACTTATCAAATGTCGATACTACAGTCTCCCAGGCTTACATGACTCAATCGTATAGAGGCGAAGCTGCTTCTATATATATTGCTTTATTGTCGAATGGTGTGGTCCAGGGTAACCCGATACTAATGTATAAAGGCACTATTGATACTTGGGCAGTTGAAGAAAGCAGAACAAACTCACAACTACAAATTAAACTAACATCACACTGGGCGTCTTATAACAAGAAGTCTGGATTTTTTACAAACGATACCCTTCACCAACAACGATTTTCTAATGACGCATTCTTTAAATATGCACATGAAGATATTAGTAATATTGGATGGGGCAAATAACGGAGAAACATTATGCCCGCACTTATAGGATGGATTATAGGTACTATTCTTGCACTTGGTGCATCTGCTTATTATCAAAAGAAACTAGTAGAAGATGCTTCAGACGCAAACAAAGGAATCTTTATTAATAAAACTGGAGCCTCGAATGGCTTAAGAATTATATATGGAACAAGAAGAGTCGGCGCTATTAAAGTATGGAAAAATACTTCAAGAAAAGGAATCAATGTTGGCTCTACTGTTTATGATAAATTCGTAGGCTCTACAGCTAAAGATAATAATCACGGCGGAACAACTAGCGCTAAAAATTGGCTGCATAGATTAGATGTATGGGGACAAGGCCCGATCGAATCAATTGAGAATTATCACATAGACGGTGACGAACACATTAATACAAGATTCACTTCAGGTAGTCACCCAATCTTTAGGTCAATATCTTTTTACGGCTCAAACACACAAGTTGCTCCGGCCGCTTTAGTCGCTGAAGAACCAAACATCACTTCTGATATGAGAGGAAAAGGCATTGCGTACTCTTGGAATAGGTTTTTGTTTTATGACAAAGACGTTCAATATCAAGGCGAACCCCAAGTCACTGCAACAGTTAAAGGTCTTAAAGTATGGGACCCAAGAACAAACCCAACTAATAGTTCAATTAAAACATGGTCAAACAATCCTGCTTTATGTCTATTAGATTATTTAATGGCTGATTACGGTAAAGGCTTAGTTGAAGCAGATTTAGATATAGCGACTTTTATAACAGCTGCTAACTCATGTGATTCAACAGTCTCAATCCCTAATGTCCCGGTATCAAGTAATGCTACGGACGTTTGGTACGACCCAACAACAGGTGAAGATACGGTTGTAAATATCGGCGATACATATAGCTGGTTCAGACCCGGACAAAACACAACAACAAACCTTAATAAAAGATTTCAATGTGATTTAGTATTAGAGCCTAAAGATAATACTTCAACAAACGTTGAGAAAATATTAAAAACAATGAAGGGTACATTACCCTTTACTCAAGGAAAATATAAACTAGTATTAGAAGATGTCGGTACATCCGTTATGTCTTTTGATGAAGACACTTTATTAGGAGCTTTAAATATTAGTTTTGCAGACAGAGCTAAAAGATTAAACAGAGTTACTATTAAATTCCCAAATAAAAATAAAGGATACGAAGAGGACTTAATAAGTTACCCGGCAACAGACTCACTTCAATATAGTAATTATATTGCTGAAGATAACGGAGAAGAGTTACATCAAGAAATTACTTTAGAAGGTGTTACTGATTATTATCAGGCCGAAGACTTAGCTGAATTTATTGTTAAGGACTCTAGGACTCAGGCTTTTGTTTCATTTAAAGCTCAGCCTTCAGCAATTGTATTAGAGCCTAATGATATTATTGCTATATCACATCCATCAACAGGATGGACTAATAAACAATTCAGAGTCAGGTCACTTACTATTAATAGTGACTTATCCGTTAACCTAAACGCTCAAGAATATGATTCAACTATTTATCAATGGGGTACAAAGGACGTAGAGCCTTTAGTTCCTTATGTAAAAATTGATGCATTTAAAACACCGGACACTGTTCAAAATTTAACAGCTACAGCTATTCAAACAGCTAACGGCGATGGAACTGTAGTCTCAGGCTTTAGAACCACATGGGATGATATATCTAATGATGGCCAAGGTGCTCATAAAATATTCTTAAAGTATTTCCCACAAGGAACAACAACTAATATTACTTCTATTACTTTACCAGCCGGTGAAGACGAATACGAAGTTTCAGGACTACCCGATGACACTAATTGGACTATAGAAGTTTACTATCAAAATAGAGTTGGTAACGAATCTCTCGTTGCTAGTGTCTCAGTAAACATTCCAAGGGCTACAACAACTGTTGATACAGTCGTAGCTGGTGTTTCTCAAGCCGCTATAGATGCTGCTGCTGCGCAAGCCGCTGCTACAGCTGCTGCTGCAAATGCTGCTCAAGCCACTACAGATGCCGCAACTGCTCAAGCTGCTGCTAACGCTGCCCAAGCTGACGCCAACACAAATGCATCAGATGTTGTTACGGCTATCGCTAACGCGGCCGCAGCTCAATCTACAGCTACTAATGCACAGAATAGTGCTAACTTAAAACAGACAAGTGCTGAAGTATTGGCTGCAATCGCTGCTGATACGACTGTAATTGATGGAGCAAGAATTACAACAGGAACTATTGACGCTGCAAGGATTAGTCTTTCAGGTAAAAATATATCCGACCTTAATAATGACTCAGGTTTTACAAATGATGCGATTGCTAATACAGCCGTTGCTAATGCCGCTACTGCTGCTGCTAATGCTGCTACTGCTGCTGCTAACGCTGCTACTGCTCAAGCTGCTGCGAATGCTGCCCAAGCTGACGCTAATACTAATGCTACAGATGTTGCTACAGCCCAGGCTGCTGCCGTTGCTGCTCAAGCTGCTGCTAATGCCGCTACTGCTACTGCTAATGCTGCTCAGACTTCTGCGGAAGTTCAAACAGCTATCGCAAATGACACTACTGTTATTGATGGAGCTCGTATTACTACGGGTACTATTGCTGCTGGTCGTATTGATATAGCCGGTAAGAATATCTCAGACTTAACTAATAACTCTGGATTTACAAATGACGCTGCTGCAAACGCTGCTCAAGCTACAGCAAATGCTGCTCAAACCGCTGCCGAGGTTCAATCAGCTATCGCAAACGATACTACTATTATTGATGGGGCTAGAATCACTACCGGAACCGTTTCCGCAGATAAGATTAATGTCACCAATTTAGTGCTTCCTATAGCTAGGGGCACAGTATCTAACGTAGGTCCTTGGCACGGCAACCAAATGCGATTGATAAAAATAGCAGATCTGGGAACGGCTCCGGGAATATATAGAGGCTATGTACGTATCTTTGGAAGTAATGGAGAAGTTAAAACATTAAGTGTGGTTCTTGGGGATGGTACTTTTGGGGGGTCTGGTAATGAGCTAAGAAGTAACATAAGTATAAACAATGAATTAAATAATAATGGTCAAGTAGTTATTGCAGATACTGGATACGCGCAATATCACTCAGGACAAACACAGTATTTTAGTCAAATAGATAGGTTCTTTAGCACCAAACAAATGGTTCAGCTAGACGTATCGGTAAGAAAAACAAGTAACACAAGCAGGTCAACTTCTTTGTATATCCTTGCACAAGGAAACGGAAGTTATAGGTACCTGTCGTCAGTTCAATATGCATTCCAAAGGTTTGCGGAGGTTTAATTATGGCTATACATAAATTTAATTACACATATGAATATGTAGGGGTTCAAACGACTCCTTTAAGTCAATATGATGACACGGCTATAGTTACAGAAATAACCGTAGCAGTTACAGCCGAAGACCAAGAGGATTCAGCACAAACACTAACCGAAAACTTTTCTAAAGTGTTTAGCCCTTTTGTAATTCAAGATACTGGTATTCCAGAAAACTTCATTTCTATCAATAGTCTTACAGATAACCAAGTTATTAATTGGTATAAAGACATCGAAGATGAAGAGCGATTGAATGCCATATTTACTTGGAAGATATATGGTCCGGAAGAAGTTGACACTATAACTGGGGATACTCATGTCACATAGACAATTAGCAACTGAATTATTAAAGATTCATGAAGGCTATATGAATAAAGTCTATAAATGCTCTGCTGGGGTTCTTACTATCGGATATGGTAGGAACCTTGAGAGCCGTGGACTTACACAAGCTGAGGCTGAATTCTTATTAAGGAATGATATTGCTGAAGCGGATAAATGGTGTTCTGACAACTTAGTTTATTTCAAATCTTTATCAACTGCACGTAAAGCAGCAATTATAGATATGTATGTAAATCTAGGACCCTCAGGATTACTCGGATTTAAAAAGATGCATAAAGCACTAGCTAGTGGCAACTATGCTCAGGCTAGCGTTGAAATGCTAGATAGCCGCTGGGCAACACAAGTCGGGAAGCGATCTGTTGAATTAGCCCAGATTATTAAACAGGAATATATATATAATGAGTAACCCACTTAATATAATAAGGGAACTTTTCGTCCCTGCAGCAGACCTTATCGATAGTTTACACACGTCTGATGAGGAGAAGCTCGAAGCTAAAAGAAAAATGTTAGATACGCAAACAGAAATATCGCTAACATTACTTGGCTATGAAGCAAGACTTATGGAATCTAAACACGACGTAATAATGTCGGAAGCAAACGGTCAATCAATTCTTCAAAGAAATTGGCGGCCTATTACTATGCTTACGTTTTTGATTCTTGTTGTCTTAGATTCATTCGGTGTTTTACCAACACCACTTGCTACTGAAGCCTGGACACTGCTCCAAATTGGCTTAGGTGGTTATGTGGTTGGTAGGTCAGCTGAAAAGATTGTACCCAACATAATGGCTACAATTAGGAAAAACTAAAAAGGCTCTTGAGCCTATCTCAAGTGCATCTCCCGCATATCTTATATAAAAGGAGAAACACTATGCAAAATGATAACTATGAAAAGATATCAGAAAAAATAGAAAAACTTAACTTTCATGCTTATAAAGAAAGAATTGAGATTCAAAAAAACTTAGAGCGTATTGCAATAGGTGGCACTGTATCTGTAACAAAAAATGGGCAATTACTAAAAGTAATAATTGGTCTTCAGATTTTAAGTCTGTGCAAAGACTTCCCGTTAATTGCTGACTTTATAAAACTTGTTAATTAGACATTTTGACCCCGCTACTAAGGCGGGGTTTTTTTGAAAATATATTTAAATAATGTTATTATGTTATAACTTGAAGTTACTGTATATAATAAATGTATATAATAATTATATATTTCGTATATGCAGCTAGCATGTAATAAATTCGACAAAAAGCTACGGGGTGGCCTTAATGAATAGACAAGGAAAAAGAACGGGTGTAGACGGTCAACTAAGAATAGAAGGTGGTAAATTTTTAAAACATTTAAGAAATACAACCGGCCTTACTCAAAAACAATTAGCAGACAAGCTCAAATTAAACTATTACACAATGATAAGTCAAATAGAGTCGGGCAGCGCGCGCATACCGCCTAGCTTATTTATTGCTTATGCAAAGGCATTAGAAGTAGACCCGATTCTATTTACTAAAAAGATTATGCAATTTTATGACCCTTACACATACATTGCTTTATTTGGTAAAAAATATTTAACAATAGAAGACTTTATTAAATGAGACTATTTCAAAGGCCTGGTTCTAAAAACTGGCAATATGAAATTAAAGGTCTAACTGGTAAGATAAGAAAATCGACGGGCACTACTTTAAAACGAGAAGCCCGACGCATTGCTGAGTACCATCAACAAAAAACATATAATCAAATTTATTTTGGTGCTAAAACTACAGTAACTCTTAGTCAAGCTATTACATTATTCTTAAATGAACAACAAACAAATAGTAGACAAACGTATGAGCAGTACAAACATATGTCTAATGTCCTTATAAAGCTACTGGGTGCATCCAAACCTTTAGAGCAGATAAACAGCTTAGATATAAGTAAAATTCAATCTGCGGCCTCATATGCACCCAAAACAATTAATCATATTATTGGAACGCTTAATAGTATTCGAATAAGAGCAACTGAATGGAATGTTGAGCCACCGGTTTTTAAATATAAAAGATTAAAAGTAAGCTCTAAAATTAGATATATATCACATGAAGAGGAAAAACTTATATTTAATAATTTAACAAACCAAGACCAAAAAGATATATGCATAGTATTATTAGATACCGGCTTAAGAATTTCTGAGTGTGTTTCATTAATAGATAAGGATGTTGATTTAGCCGCAAACGCTATTTCAATCTATCGGTCAAAAACAAACAACGCCGGATTAATTGGAATTACAAATAGAATGCTCCCGGTTATTGAAAGACGTTTACAATTAGCTTCTTCATATTTATTTCCAAATCCTAAAGACTTAAGAGTTCCCCGGACTACAACTACAAAATCAATTCGTAGGGCTATTAAAGCCGCCGGTCTTAATTCACAAGAAAACGTTTTCAGATACGGCACGTGTACTGTTCATTCTTTTAGAGATACTTTTGCTACTCGTTTAGTTAAAGCAGGAGTGTCTTTATATAAGGTTCAAGTAATGCTTGGGCACTCAAGTCCAACAATGACTCAAAAATATGCACATTTAGAAACCGGGGATATTTGTCAAGAAATTTCTAATGTCCTTAATAAGCAGCTTTAAAATAAGTTCTTAAACCCTATTTTGCAAATTTGTGTAAAAGCAAAATTTGTATTGCAATTAAATTATTTCTATGTATATTTAATGTTCATAATAGTAAGTTACTGTATAACACTACAAAAAATAAGTATGAATAAAATTGTATCACTAAGAACATTTAAAAAACAAAAAGAAGAATGCATCACGATTCCTCTTAAGAAAGAACTAATAGAGCGCCATAAGTTATATAGAAGATTAATTAAATGGACACAAAGAGGACGCATAATACTTTTAGGCATTAAAGAGTAGCTGTTACTAATGCCACTAAACATTATAAATACAACTCTAAATGGTGCGCCCGGGAAGATTCGAACTCCCGACCCCTTGGTTCGAAGTTTTAAGATCACTCAAAATCTAAATAGCTCTAAAGGCACGGATGCTGCCAATCTAATATTGTCTTGCCTCGTTAGTACAGTAACTCTTTGTCAAACAGTCACTATTAATGCATATGTTTTGGACGCAAATAAGACGCATAAATTATATATATATTTTGTATGCTTTAAATTGAACCGGCCGTGTACGAAGCAACAGTAACTCGACAATATTCACTTATTAAATAACAAGTCATTCAACAAGGAGAACGACATGAACTTAGCTTACGAACTAAACAACTTTGAACTAGACGGAATAATTACACCAACACCTTTCAAAGAGGAAAGATGGTTAGCAGACTTTTCTGACATCTCAGCAAAACAAGGTAAGTGTTCTTTTGAACAATGTGGAGCTTCAGACATATTCGATGTACTAGTTGCTTTCGCTAACAACTCTTAATCAACCACATAACTAATCTGGGTTTTGTTGTTGGGACGCACAACCTAAACGTCCCTTTAGGAAGACCCTCCGTCATAAGACTACACACAGGAACCACTATGCAAGAACTAAACACTACTAAATTCACTGATGAAGAACTTATTAAAGAAATCCTATGGGAGAACCACCAGGTTGACGAAGGCGTCCGTAGGTACAATGAAGCTACTGACAACAAGTCATTAGAGGATACTGATCAAGGTACAAGGATTATAAGGTCTACAGTTGAGGCTCTAATCAACAACATCAATGAATCATACATAGAAGCAGAGAATTCAATGATACATCTTAAAGGTGGTACTCCAACACCTTGGCATTTTCTCATTGGTTTGGTAGATGCTAAGCAGGCTGCAATCATTACTTTAAAGAAGGCACTAGAGTATGTTGGAAATAAAGACTCTAAAAAGCGTATTTCAACAACAACAACACTAGCAACTATGATTGCTGAAGCACTTAGACAGCAATTGATGTTTGAAAACTGGAAGCAAAACTCTGAAATCAAGGCCGCTATCGAAGGCTATAAGAAATCTTATGCATCAATCCTTATAGAAAGAGCTAAAGGTCAGGTGCATAGAAACACTATATCAAACTGGAAGCGCAAGTTTGCTGAATATGAAAACATTGAGTGGGGCACAGATGGGCTGGTTGTTGGAATGAAACTGATTGAGTTGTTGGTTGCAGCAGCTCCAGAGACTTTCACCTTAGAGAACAAAATGATTAAAGGAAAGACTAATAGAATCTTTGCGCTTACTAATGAAGCTGCAGAAGCTATTGGTAACTCTAAAGACCAGATGTCTCTTAACAGGCCGTTCTTAATGCCAACCCTTATAGAGCCTCTTGACTGGCATTTTGAAAAAGAAAGAGTAATTGGCGGGTACCACCATTTAAAGCAACCACTATTCACTGCGGGACTTCATAAGCATACAGCCGCTGATAATCAAGCTGCTAGCCCAGAGTTCCTAGCGGCTATAAATGCTATTCAAAAGACAGCATGGACTATAGACACATGGATGCTTTCAGTCATTGAAATGCTTTATGGTACTAAGTCGGCTTTCGGAGATGTACCGCAACTATCAACAATCCCAGTATTAGATAAATTGTCTACTGAAGAATACTACGCACTTTCAGACGAAGACCGCAAGGCCTACCACAAGAAACGCCAAGTAACTTTAGAAGCTAATGAATCTATCAAGGGCAAACATAGTGCATTCTCAAGAAAGCTCTCAATCGCTCACAAGATGGCGGACCATGACGAATTCTTTTTTCCGTACTTTGCAGATTTTAGAGGGCGTCTATACCCAATGGCCCAAGAGCTAAACCCTCAAGGTGACCAAACAGCTAGGGCCCTACTAAAATTCAAGAAGGGTAAAAAGCTAGGCACCTCCGGATTGTATTGGCTAAAGATACACCTTGCTAACATCTTTGGTAAAGACAAAGAGACTTTTGAAGAGCGTGAAGCATGGGTGTCAAGTGTTCTTGCCGATGGCTCACTCCAAGAATCTGTTGACCAACCACTAGATGGAGGTCTATGGACAACTGCCGAGGAGCCTTTAACATTCCTTGCCACTGCAAAAGAATTAGTAGAAGCCTACTCAATGCCAAACCCAGCCGACTTTATGTCTCACACTCCAGTTGCTATGGATGGTGTTTGTAATGGAATGCAATTATTGAGTCTGCTTGGTAAAGACGAACTAGGAGCTGAAAAGACTAATTGTCGAGCTATTGATAAAAGATTCGACTTGTATAGTGAAGTTGCCGCCGAGGTAATGTCGATTATAAAGTCAGACCGTTCAGAGTCTCCCGTTGCTGAAGAGTGGTTTCAAAAGTTAAACAACAACAAATCATTACAAAGAAAAACTGTTAAGCGAGCCGTTATGACTACACCTTATGGAGTTACAACAAGAGGCATCCAAGAGCAGCTTATAAATGATAGACATTGTTCGGACTTAGAGTCATCAAGAATTTCTGCTTCTCAATACCTTACCTCATGCATTCAAGCAGCAATGAGTAAAGTAAACGGAAAGGCAGTAGGCATCATGGCTTGGTTTCAAGACATAGCCGAAGTTCTAGCAGAGCAAAATAAGATAATTCAATGGGACACTCCGATGGGTCTTAAAGTTACTCAGTCGTACTTCAAGCATGAAAGAAAAAGAGTGTCTACTGTATTAGGTGATGTCATCTTATGGGTAGAGAATCAAGATATGGGCATGGACATTAAAAAGAACAAATTAGCAATTGCTCCTAATGTTATCCACAGTCTAGATGCTGCAATGCTCCAACTAACTGTATTAAAGATGGCTGAAGAGGGCAACACAGACTTTGCAATGATTCATGATTCTTATGGGATGCATGCAAGCTACATTGAGACCCTTCATAGCACACTTAGAGAAGCGGCTTACGAAATATTCTCAGCTGACATTTTATCTGAACTAAAGACTTCAATCGAACTACAAAACAATGTAGTCCTGGCTGATGTTCCAGAGCTCGGAAACTATGACTTGAACGAAATCAAATCAGCCGGATATTTCTTTAGCTAGAAAGTACAGTAACTCCATAACTAGCAACTAAAATTATATATAAAAAGTATGTGCATTAGTTGCAGTTAGGGGGCTCACGTAACCACAGTAACTGTGCATTATTACTTTATTAATTAAATACATTATTAACAAGGAGAAAATAATGACAAAAGAACTAGAGCAAGCAATCAAAATAGTTAAAGAAATGCAGGAATCAAATATGAGTAACTTCGGAATAGTCACATTTTTAGAAATGCAAGGCTTCCCGGTAGAAACAGGATTTTGGTTAATCGATAAAGCTAACGGAGTTAAGTAATGACTATCTACAAATTAAAAGTAAATGTACCCGACGTAGGCTGGCTGCTTGCGCTAAAAACTAATGACATGGTTTTAATGGTCATGAAAAAAGTTGATTTAGAAAATAAAGGGCATGAAGTTCAATTAATTAGGGAAAGCAAATAATTATGAATATATTTTATCTATCACATTGTCCTGAATACGCCGCTAAGCTTCAATGTGATAAGCATGTAGTCAAAATGATTCTTGAAACAGCTCAGATGCTATCCACAGCCCACCATGAACTTGGCTCTGATTATTCTGAAGTTGTTTACAAGTCTACTCATAAAAATCATCCTTCAGCTGTTTGGCTTCGCTCGAACACTGAAAATTATACTTGGGCCTATCAGCACTTTATGGCTTTATGTCGTGAGTACACTCATAGATACGGCAAAACCCATTTATCGGAAACTAAGCT
>TARA_R110001606_G_scaffold12028_6_pt1 | contig 17378 bp, 16 predicted proteins | sample TARA_R110001606 | Tara Oceans TARA_R110001606 (sample SAMEA4398315) | marine metagenome | biome: Polar Biome; feature: [SRF] surface water layer (ENVO:00010504); material: water (ENVO:00002006), including particulate matter (ENVO:01000060) such as... | depth 5 m | reverse complement strand
TAAAAAACTTTATCTGTGAATGATTGCGCATATTCGCCATTGATAATGGCATAGGTATGAACTTTTTGTTCGGCTTCAAGTGTTGCTTGAGAACTAATAAATGCCATCACCGCAAATAATAATGGAAAGATAGCAACTGGCAATGCGACAATAAAAATGAGTGTTTTTTTATCACGTAATAGCTCTTTTAATTCCTTTTTAAATACTTCAAACATTATTTTTCTCCGTCAAAATATTCATAAACGCTTGATTTAGTTCGTCGCTTTTACCCACTTTTTTAAATTCGTCAAGACTGCCGTCAAAACAACTGATACCTTCGTTGATCACCGCAACGCGGTCACACAGTAGCGCTACTTCATCTAAATGATGGGTTGAAAATATAACAGGAGTCCCTTGCGCTTTAAGCCGTTTGATAAACTCGATCACCGTTTGAGTGGTCATTATGTCTAATCCAGTGGTCGGCTCATCAAGTACTACGACTGCCGGGTGGTGCACAACTGCGCGGGCTATATTGGCTTTTTGTTTCATACCCGTTGATAAATTATCAGCACGTTTATCAATAAAGCTATGCATGTCGAGTAAATCAAATAACTCTTCACACCGTGACCTAATCGCGTCTTTACTCATACCGTGCAGTTTTGCAAAATATTCGATATTTTCTTTTACCGTTAAACGGCCATATAAACCGGTACTGCCAGATAGAAAACCAATAGACTTACGACCAAATAGTGGTTTTTTTATGATGTCTTCACCAGCAATAATTATTTGCCCTTCATCGGGTTTTAACGCTGTCGAGATCATTCTTAGCGTGGTGGTTTTTCCTGCACCATTAGGGCCGAGTAAGCCCAGCACTTCGCCTTTATTACAATGAAAGCTGACATCTCGCACCGAATGAAAATAATCTTTATCTTCACGGGGATCTATTTTATCGACTTTGTTTTTTTTATGGTCTTTAGTTAGCTTAAATTTCTTTTTAAGCCCCGTAACTTCTATCATGTTCATGTCCTTCGTTTTGGTCTAAAGTAATCCGTATTACTATAAAACTCGGGGTTATTATTATCATACCAGCCTGGTACGCCTAGCAGTGGTAATGGTGAGAGCTGGCTATTGTCCCTTAAACAGTTATCGACGCTAATCATCTCATAAAGGGTTTGATCAATATACTGATACTGCTGGGCTAAATCTTTACAAAATATGTCACTCGGTACTTTTACAAATAATGCTTTACCTGTCAGACCAATATACGGCTTTGTTAGCATTTCATAATTAGCGTGGCCGAACATAAATGGCGCAATGGTTTTCCCCCACAACGCTCTTTGCTCAATAAATGCCTGCTGCCATTGATGATTTTTAAGTAACGCAGGCCAAACATCATCACTTACAGCAAGTACAACCCCACATTCATCAAACAAGGTTAAGGCATTGCGGTGTTTTGAGCGTACTTTAGTGCCGTGAAGTGTGATCTCTTCAACATGGCGTTGATTGATTAATGCTTTAGTTTTAGGAAATAAACACCAGATAAGTCCACCAAATAAGTCATGCCAATTTTGTTGTCGCGTTGGTACTTTACCGGTATCAAAAATGATTTGCTCATAATAGCGCTCTTCCTCACTAAAGCAGGCGTCATCAACAAAGCGAATTGTTTGCTGATTTGCATTTTTAGCATCTAAAAATGATGAAAACCACGCACATTGCGGCCAGTCGGATAAACCATTTAAAGAAAACAGTGTATTTAAATGGCTAAATGCACCATTTTCTAAACTGGGGCTATGCCATTGTTCGTAAGGGGTAAAACGCTTCATGAGTATCTTTAGCTTTACAATTATTATGGTTGGAGTTTACCGCAAAAACTGGTTCTCTTTAATAGAAGTTCTTATACTGAGCTCACTTAAAACAAAAAAAGAGCGACTATGAAACGTTATTTTTCTCTGACACTCCTTGCAACTGCGGTACTTGCAGGATGTGCAACAACAAGTCTCACCTCTGATGATGTTAGCAAAGGGTATAATTCAATCAATGCTCAACAACTCGCAGAGCATGTCAAAGTGCTTGCCTCCGATGAATTTGGAGGCCGCGCTCCATCTTCAAAAGGTGAAGAACTTACACTAGCTTACCTTACTGAAGAATTTAAAAAACTAGGTTATCAACCAGGTAATGGCGACAGCTTCTTACAAGAAGTTCCGTTGGTGTCTCTTGAAGCAGATCCAAACATGGTGTTAACTATCGGCGGCAAAGATTACCAGTATAAAAAAGACATGGTAATGGGCAGCAGTCGCATTAGCGAACGCCAAAGTATTAAAGACTCTGAACTGGTATTTGTTGGTTATGGTGTTAATGCCCCAGAATATAATTGGAATGATTACGCAGGTTTAGATGTTAAGGGTAAAACTGTGGTGATCTTAGTCAACGACCCTGGTTTTGCCACTAAAGATCCTGCTTTGTTTACCGGTGATGCCATGACTTACTATGGCCGTTGGACTTACAAATACGAAGAAGCCAGCCGTCAAGGTGCTGCTGGGGCTATCATCGTTCATGAAACTGCACCGGCCTCTTACCCTTGGTCTGTGGTTGAAAACTCATGGAGCGGCGAGCAGTTTGGTTTTCAAAAAGAAAACAATAATATGGACAGAGTCGCTGTTGAAGGTTGGGTAACCAAAGAGGTTGCTAACGAGCTTTTCACTAAAGCAGGTTTAGATTTTGCCAGTGCGAAAGCCAATGCAGCAAAAGGCGCTTATCATGTTGATATGGGCGATTTAACAGCGTCTGTTGCGGTTAAAAACACCATCAAAAAATCAATTTCATATAACTTCATTGCGACTTTACCCGGTAGTGAAAAACCAGATGAGCATATTATATACTCAGCACACTGGGATCACTTAGGTACTGATAAAAACCGTAAAGGCGACCAAATCTACAATGGAGCACATGATAACGCGACAGGCACTGCAGGCTTAATTGAAGTAGCTGAAGCGTTTGCAAGCTTACCAAAGCACCCTAGCCGCTCAATGACTTTTTTGGCAGTGACAGCTGAAGAGCAAGGTTTATTAGGATCTAAGTATTATGCTGCACACCCAGTGATAGCAGCAAATAAGACAGTCGCTAATATTAATATGGATAGCTTGAACTTGTTAGGCAAAGTAAAAGATATCAGCGTGGTTGGTATTGGTAAATCAGAAATGGACTCGCTATTAGCACAGGCAGCTAATGCACAAGGACGCACTGTCTCGGGCGATCCTAAACCATCTTCAGGCGGGTACTATCGCTCTGATCATTTTGCTTTCGCCAACATGGGTATTCCAGCGATGTATGCGGGTGGTGGCAGTGAAGCACTTGACGAAGATACGGCTAATTATCGTAAACGCATGAGCTTAGTGCTACGTGGTTGTTACCATCAACCATGTGACAGATACCGTGACGAATGGGATCTATCGGGAGCTGTACAAGACTTACAACTGTTTTATCAAGTAGGTTTTGACATTTCTGAGCAACCACAATGGCCAAAATGGAATGCGAACTCAGAATTCCAAAGAAAATAATGCAAATGATATTGATTTTCATTTGATTTAAATCTAAAGTGCAACTTAGATAGTTTTTAGGTTGCACTTATGTTTTCACTTTCACTGCCCAAAATTAGTTTTCCAGCGTCCACACATTTTATTATCAGTAATAAACGCCTATTGTTACCGCTATTGTTATTGTGTTGTTTAGCTTATGCTCCTTTGCGAGCAATGACATTAACGGCAATGAGTGATGCGTTTTTTCAAGTTAGTATATTTGTTGCCGCCACATTATTTATCTATTACTACGCCATCGATCGGCTGCCTCACTTAGAGCTTGGCTATTTAAGTCAAAAATCCCCCTTGTTAGAAATTAGTTTTGCTTCATTACTCGGTGCTTTGCCTGGCTGCGGAGGCGCCATCATAGTAGTGACACAATTTACCAAAGGACAAGCGAGCTTTGGCTCTATCGTTGCTGTATTAACAGCGACCATGGGGGATGCTGCATTTTTACTATTAGCAACTAAGCCGCTTGAAGGCTTACTTATTATGATTATTGGCCTGAGCGTTGGTATAATCAGCGGCTCCTTAGTCAATGCATTTCATAAGCAAGATTATCTTCGCCCAGCAAAAAATGATTATGCTGATGAGTGCTTAAATCAGCCTAGTAAGGCAATTATAGTCAGTAAATCAATTTGGCAAATTATTATGATGCCCAGTCTTATTGTGGCAATAATGATTGCTTTCAATACTGACTTTTCAGCCTTGGACGCTCTACTTGCTGAATCAATAACCTTATTTGGCGCTATTATGGCGCTATTGGCTGTTACCACTTGGGCGCTGTCGTCTAAAGGTCAAAGCTATCAACAAGTAACTTCAGAAGAAGAAACTATAACGCCCCCTTCAAAGCTATATAAAGTTTTGCAAGACACCCATTTTGTCACGGCATGGGTAGTTGCCTCGTTTATGCTATTTGAGTTATTAGTAACATTTGCCGGTGTAGATTTAAAAGCCTGGTTTACTCACTATGCATACTTAGCGCCTTTAATTGCCGTTTTGATTGGTTTTTTACCTGGCTGTGGACCACAAATAGTGGTAACTACATTGTATATTCAAGGCATCATTCCCTTTAGTGCCTTAGCTGCGAATGCAATATCAAATGACGGCGATGCCCTTTTCCCTGCAATCGCAATGGCACCACGTGCCGCATTTGTGGCAACAATATATTCGGCAATTCCCGCTTTACTCGTTGGTTATGGCTTATATTTATTTGAGGTGTAAGTCACTGATATAAAAAAGCTCAGCGACTGCTGAGCTTTTCATTATACCAATCGTGTTAAGTTACTGACCATTTATAGCGACAGATAAATACAGTGATAACAAGGCATAAATTTTGACATGTAGTTGTTCTACTTGAAAAATTATAACGCAGTTAGCGCTTTATTTAGCTCGCTAGAATGGTTAAATATTTAAGTCAATTGGTATTATTCATTATTTAATTAAACAGTAGCGGATTCTAGAGCAACTTCTTTTGGGTTAGCGCCATGATCATTTTCACCTTCTTGCGAATCTTGTGCTAGGAAGATAATCAATACAATCCAACCAACTATTGGCACTAGCCAAAGTAACTGCCACCAACCAGAACGATTCGTATCATGAAGACGACGAGCACCTGCACTTAGTTGCGGGATCAACACAGCCAAACTATATACTGTGCTTATGATGATTGTATCTGTCAACTCATCGAATACACCAGTTACGAACGAAAAAATAATATTGAACAGTATAAACATCCAATATGCTTTGCGACGACTACGTCCATTAAAATCGGCATAACGACGCATTGCTTCCATGAAGTATTCCATAATAATTCCTTAATTTTTTTAAATTCCCTTACGGGTGTCGCTTTTAGCAACAACAATATAATAAATAAAAAACAACAATATGAAAACAAAAAACCAGCATTAAGCTGGTTTTAAAATAGGTAACGTTTAAAGTTAACTCATTGCCATCATCATTTTAGCTGGATTTTCTAAATACGATTTCCACAAGTTATTGAATCGCGCTATCGTGGCCCCATCAATCACTCGGTGATCGCCTGACCAACTAACTTGCATAATTGCAGCAGACACCACTTGCCCTTTGGCATCAAAACGCGGTAGATGTTGTAATTTACCCAATGCCACAATCGCCACTTCTGGCTTGTTGATAATTGGCGTCGCAACTGTGCCGCCAATCGCGCCAATATTAGAAATGCTAATTGTGCCGCCTTTGAGATCGTCAGGGCTAACACGTCCTTCACGGGCAGCATCCGTCAATCGCGTTACTTCATTGGCTACATCAACAATACTCTTTGTTTGACATTGTTTAATATTTGGCACTAACAAACCAATTTTAGAGTCAACTGCCATACCGATATTGTGATCATCAAAATAGCTAAGCTCAGTGCATTCATCATTTATTTTCGAGTTTAATACCGGAAATTCTTTCATAGCCAGCGATAAGGCCTTGATGAAAAATGGCATCATTGTCAATTTAACGCCTTGTTGCTTATATTGCTCTTTTAAATCACTGCGCAAAGCAATCAAAGTTGTTAAATCAATCTCATCACAAAATGTAAAATGTGGGATAGTCGTTACCGAAGCAACCATTTGTTTAGCCATTGCTGCTTTGATGCCTTTAATTGGCTCAATGCGCATGCCGCCAGTGTCGCTAGCTGTGGTTTTCGTAACGTCAGGCTTCGTTTGCAGTGGTGATGTATCAATACTATTTGGCACTTCCCCTTTCACAAACTGTTCAATGTCCTCTTTGTAAATACGGCCATTCTTACCACTGCCTGGGACTGTGGTTAGATCAACATCAAGTTCACGTGCTTTGCGTCTTACTGCCGGTGATGCTACCGCCTTTTTATTAATTACAGGGGCTGTTACTGACTTTTCAACTACTGCTGGTTTTTGCTCTACCGCTTTGGTTTGTGCTTTCACTAATGCATCATTGATATCGACAACATTTGCTTGAGTGCCTGCAATCGACATTTGAAAAAGTGGACTGTGTACTTGCGCAACATCCCCTTTAGCATAATAAAGTTTTACCACTGTGCCGGTATATTTAGCTGGAATTTGTACGAGTGCTTTATCTGTCATTACATCACAAACGGCTTGATCTTCTTCTATCAAATCGCCTTCGCTGACTAACCACTCAACAATTTCACACTCAACAATTCCTTCACCAATATCGGGAAGGATAAAATCCTCAACGACTTCAGAGTGAGTATTTGTTTGCGTGTGCTCTATTACGCTGGTTGTTTCTGGTTGAGTATGATCGGCTGTAGTCTCACCAGCTACATCCATTGCAAACAGCGGGGCATGCACTAAAGCAATATCCCCTTTAGCATAATAGAGCTTACTGATCACACCATCATGAACCGCAGGAATTTGCACCAGTGCTTTGTCTGTCATTACATCACAAATCGGTTGATCTTCAGCTACGGTGTCGCCTTCGGCTACTAACCATTCAACAACTTCACATTCAACGATGCCTTCACCGATATCCGGTAAAATAAAATCTTTTGCCATGATGACTCCTAAAATTCGACCGATTGCTTGATTGCTGCGAGCACTTTCAACGCATCAGGTACATATTCTTTTTCAAGCGCTAATGGATACGGAGTATCTAAGCCGCAAACACGTAAGATAGGTGATTCTAAATGCAAAAAACATTCTTGTTGGATTGTCGCCGCAATTTCTGCACCAAAACCATTAGTGATTGGTGCTTCATGGCTAACAATAAGTCGCCCTGTTTTTGTCACTGAGTTAACAATCGTTTCCATATCCCATGGTAAAATACTGCGTAGATCAATCACTTCACAACTAATACCCTGCTCACTTGCACGTTTTGCAGCATCTTCGATGATTTCCATCTGTGCGCCCCAAGCAAGTAGTGTTACATCCGTACCTTCACTAACTATTTCAGCTTTACCAAGTTCAATGCTGTAATCTTGTTCAGGAACTTCACCCGTTGATGCACGATATAAACGTTTAGGCTCAAAGAAAATAACTGGATTATCATCTTTAATTGCAGCACGTAATAAGCCCTTTGCTTGGTAAGGGTTGCGAGGGACAACAATCTTAAGTCCCGGGGTATGTGCAAAATAAGCTTCAGGTGATTGCGAATGATATAAACCACCGGCAATACCACCACCGTAAGGAGTACGGATAGTCAGGTTGCCAACATTAAACTCGTTACCGCTACGATAACGAAATTTAGCAGACTCATTTACTATTTGGTCAAAGGCTGGAAAGATATAATCGGCAAATTGAATTTCAGCAAGTGCTGGTGCGCCAAACGCTGCTAAGCCATTAGCAAAACCCATGATCCCTTGTTCGGTTAATGGTGTATTAAATACACGGTGCTGACCATATTTCTCTTGTAGTCCAGACGTTGCGCGAAATACGCCGCCAAAATAGCCAACATCTTCACCAAAAATACACGCTTGCGGATGTTCAGCCATAGTTATATCAAGGGCTGAATTAATCGCATGTAACATATTCATTTTAGCCATTACTTAATTCTCCCTGCAGTCACTGGGTAAGCATCGGGGTGTTGCTTGATATGCGTTTTCAATTGCTCGTATTGACGTTGCAAAGAAGGGATCGGTGTATCATATACATCCGACACCAACTCTTCTAAGGCCGGTTTTGCAATCACTTCAGCGCGTTTTAATGCGGCTAGGATATCTTCACGAATTTGCTCTTTGGCTTTATTGTCTTCTTCTTCATTAAGCCAGTTTTGCTTAATTAACCATTTGCGAAAACGTTCGATTGGACAAGATTGATAATTTGCTTCTTCGTCTTTTGAACGATAGCCACTAGGATCATCTGATGTAGAATGCGCGCCAAGGCGATATGCAATCGATTCAATTAAAATCGGCTCACCTGTTTTAGTGGCAAGTTCACGGGCTTTTTTAGTTGCGGCATAAACAGCAAGTGCATCAGCACCATCAACACGAATCGTTTTAATACCGTAACCTACGCCACGAGAAGCGATGCCGTCGCCCTTAAATTGCTCATCCGCAGGAGTTGAAATCGCATAGCCGTTATTGCGAGCAAAAAATATAACCGGTGACTTATGCACTGCGGCCATATTTAAACCAGCATGGAAGTCTCCTTCTGAAGCAGCCCCTTCGCCAAAGTAACAGATAGTTATGTTATCTATCGTTGAGCTTAGTTCACCTGATTTTGCATCTATGTGTTTAATTTTCTGCCCGTACGCGTAACCTGTTGCTTGCGGTATTTGAGTGCCTAGCGGCGATGAGATAGTCATGTAATTAAGTGCACTTGAACCGTAGTGAATTGGCATTTGGCGACCTTTACCTAAATCCAACTCATTTGAAAACATTTGATTCATAAACTGATCAAGTGTGAAGCCACGATAATGAAGTGCAGCCTGCTCACGGTATTGCGCCATGATCATATCGTCTTGATCAAGTGCCGCAGCAGACGCTGTCACTGCCGCCTCTTCGCCTAAACATTGCATGTAAAAGCTTACCCGGCCTTGGCGCTGAGCAGCTTGCATACGCTCATCAAGTGCACGAATAAAACGCATTGTTTCATATAACCGCAGCGCAGTACTTTCATCAATATCGGGGGCTGTTGCACCGTCGTGGATATCGCCATCCTCGTTTAAAATACTCAAGGTCGGAATATTCAAGGCATGACCGTCAATAAATGAGAGATCATGACTAATATTCAGCGATACGTTATTTGGATTGCTCATAACCTACCTTCTTTTGTTGTCGTAAACAGTACAAGTCAGTTGTTATTATTGGCTGTGCTCTGCAGGATAAACTTTGCAGAAACTGTACTGTATTTAAATTAAAGCTGCTAACACTTTACGTTAACGTAAAGTGTTATTCAACTAATCATAGACGAAACAAAGTTAATTGGCGACAGTGGCATTGGAAAGTTAACTATACAAGAGCATAAAGTATATACAATCATATAGTTAACGATTTGAGCTGACCTGCAAAGCAACAAATTAAATAATATTATCAGTCAGTTGTAATGGTATTACCGTTAATAATGCACGTTGTCCAAGGGCGACATCGGCATTAGGAAATATAATTGCTTCGCCTTCAACATCTGCGTAATAACAGGTCTGACCATCCGTTGCGAGTAAATCACCTTTGCTAAACCCGGTAAAATTCTCGGCATCATCCGAAAAAGGAAACGAAAAATCGTGTTCAGTGCGATTGATTGATCGGTGCACAGCAAATAACTCAAAGTCACTTGCATCAAATTCTTTATATATCACTTCTTTTTGGCTAATTAATGCGATTAGGGTCGCTTTGGTTTTCGCAAAACGACTCATATCATTTTCACCAAACGGTTTTACTTGACCAAGTTCAACGGTAAATGAATCTGCACCATGAACAAAAGAAGAATAGTAACTAAAAGTGGTGGCTGGTGATTTCATCATTAGCACCGTATTTACTCCACAGCTTAATAAAAACTGTAGTTGCGATTTTTTCCACGGTTTACCATGTAAAAAGGGATATACAGCAAATTTATCATTTTTTGAACCACGAATAGCAGTATGCAAATCGTAATGACAGCGCTCTCGCTGCTGCCCACCGCGTTGATAAAAGTCACTAACATATTGTTCAAGCTTGGCCGCTCGTGTGCGCTCATTATTCATCTTTACACCTTCGACAGTGTGATGACCATTAAATAAACGGTTTAGATTTTCTTCTACAAAACGCTTGTCAATATTAATTGATTGCGGGTTACCAAAAATAAACAGTACACGCTGTGCTAGTTGTAAATCGCCTAAGATAATACGCTTAATTAATTCATCGCAAATTTCAATAGGTGCTGTTTCATTACCATGGATCGCACTTGAAAGTACCACATCGATTGTAGTAGAGCATTTTGGTTGAAACTCTATAACGCCGGTGTCATGAATAGTTACAGTGGTACCATTACTTAAAGTAAAAGCACTCGGTGCTAAGTGCCATTCATTATTACGGCTGAGAGTTAAAAAATCGCCTTGCTGTTGTAATTCGTTTAAATACTCTGAGTTGGCTGTCATAATCCAAATGCCTTCATATTATTATGCAAATGAGAAACAAAAACGGCTGAATAAATCAGCCGTTATAAAATAGTCTAAGCGTTATTAACTAATCACTGAATCAACCAACTTCTTGGCTTCTTTTTCTAATAGCGCTAAATGTTCTTCACCTTTGAATGATTCAAGGTAAATTTTATAAATGTCTTCAGTCCCTGATGGACGCGCTGCAAACCAGCCGTTTTCAGTAACTACTTTTAAACCACCAATAGCGGCATTATTACCAGGCGCATGAGTTAGCTTTTGTAAAATAGGCTCGCCCGCAAGGGTATCTGCCGTAACATCTTTCGCACTTAGCCCTTTAAGTCGCTCTTTTTGGGCAGAACTTGCAGGTGCATCTATACGTTTGTATATAGGCGCACCAAATTCGAGCTCAAGCTCTTTATAAAGTGCTGATGGGGTTTTTCCTGTTACAGCTAAAATTTCCGCGGCTAATAATCCCATGATGAAACCGTCTTTGTCGGTATTCCATACTGTACCGTCAAAACGAAGGAATGATGCCCCGGCACTTTCTTCACCGCCAAACGCGAGTGTTCCAGTACTTAGCCCTTCGACAAACCATTTAAAACCAACAGGTACTTCTTGCACTTGACGATTATTACGGGCAACTACTCGGTCAATCATCGCACTTGAAACAAGTGTCTTGCCAATTTCAACGTCTTTGGACCAATCACGATGATTTAATAAGTAATCAATGGCAACCGCTAAAAAGTGATTAGGATTCATTAAGCCGTCAGGAGTTACAATACCATGGCGATCATAGTCTGGATCATTGCCAATGCTTATATCAAAATCATCTTTAAGGGCGATTAGGTTTGCCATCGCATAAGGTGATGAGCAATCCATACGAATTTTGCCATCTTTATCAAGTGGCATAAATGCAAAGCGCGGATCGACACTTTCATTAACGATTGTTAAATCTAAAGCAAATTTTTCGGCGATAATAGGCCAAAAGTTGATCCCTGAACCACCGAGCGGATCAATACCCACTTTAATATTTGCCTTTGCAATCGCTTTTACATCAACAACATTAATCAAATCTTCAATATAAGGAGTCATTAAATCTTGGTATTTAATAAAACCTGAACGGGCAGCTTTTGCAAATGGGAATAGCTCAACTTCAACTAAATCTTCTAGTAGTAGTTGATTTGCTCTGTCTTCTATCCACTTAGTAACGTCAGTATCTGCCGGCCCGCCATTAGGTGGGTTATATTTAAAACCGCCGTCTTCTGGAGGATTATGTGAAGGTGTAACAACAATACCGTCAGCTAATTCATGAGGATGTAATTTGTTATGACACACGACCGCGTGGCTAATCACCGGTGTAGGTGTAAAATCGTCGTTTTCTTGCGTGATCACTTGTACTTCGTTAGCAACAAGCACTTCAATCGCTGAATTGTAAGCCGCCTCACTTAACGCGTGCGTATCCTTACCTAAGAATAGCGGTCCAAAAATATTATTTTGTTTTCGGTAATCACAAATTGCTTGAGTAATGGCGAGAATGTGAGATTCATTGAATTTCACATCATATGAACAACCTCGGTGCCCTGAAGTACCAAAAGCAACACAATGTTCAGGGTTTTGCTCTAGATCGGGTTCATTTAAATAATAAGCAGACACTAATTTTGGTACATTTACTAAATCTGATTGTGTTGCAGGTTTCCCTGCACCGGAATGAATCGCCATTACATTTCCTTTATAAGTAGTCTCGAATTTTTTCAGCTTGTTCAGCACTATAGCCTAAGCCAAGTGCCACTTCGTGTAGCATCATTTTCTTACGGGTAGTATTTGAGTTGGTCATTACCCAGTATTCACTGTCGGTAATGTTTTTTGGATTCATACTGCTGCCACTGTTTACTAACGCTTCTTTGCTGGTTGCGAAGTAAACGCGATCACGCCCTTGCACATCCAATACCGCTGAAAAATCAGTTTTATGAGTTCTATGTAAAGCAGATAAAATAAACAAAAAGCGCCCTACTACGCCTTTTTGCATCGCCAACTCTTCTTTATTGAGTATATTAAAAACACTGGCATGCGCTTGTGTCAATGGTGTGACAGCGGCTGACTTTTTATTCTCGGTCGATGAGGTGTTTTCAGTTGTTTGAGTCGTCTTTGCAACCTCATGCGTGACGGGCTGTTCTGGTTTTTCTTGCGCGGCTAAATCATTTTCGCCGTGAATATTTAATAAACGACGTAAAATAGTTGAGGCGCTTTCGCCTATACTTTGAGTGTTACTTGCAATGTATTGATATAACTCGTCGTCTATGTCAATTTTTTTCATGTTATTCCTGTCGTTACGGGTCACATTTTTTTCATCCATGCTGATTATACCCAAACCTGATTTAATTCTCTATGTTTTGCAATTTGTTATTTCACTAGGCAAACTAGGCACACTTTTATGAAATTGTTTTTGGAAACTGTGATGCTGTTAAATTACAAACAAACTGGCCAAGGGCCGCATGTAATTTTGATCCATGGATTGTTTGGTTCACTGGAAAATTTAAATGTTATAGCCAATGCATTGGCAGAAAATTTTACAGTAACGAATCTTGATTTACGTAACCATGGCCGTTCACCACACAGTGATATTATGGATTACCCGGCAATGGCTGACGACGTACTCGCCTTAATGGACCATTTAAGTATTGATAAAGCCCATTTAGTCGGTCATTCTATGGGCGGGAAAGTTGCTATGCAAATAGCACATATTAATCCAAGCTCAGTAAATAAGCTCGTAGTATTAGATATCGCTCCTGTTGCATATCAAAGTCGTCATGATGATATCATTGCGGCATTAAAGCTGGTAAAAAGCCATGCTATTAATGACCGCAAAGAAGCGGATAAATTAATGACGCAGCTAATACCTGAATTAGGTGTTCGCCAGTTTTTGCTAAAAAGCTATGCGAAAAACGAACTTGGTGAACTGCAGTGGCGCTTTAATTTGACTACCCTAAGTGAAAAATATCGCAATATTTTAGCAAATATTAAAGCAAATGATTCTTGTTTATGCGATACTTTATTTATCAAAGGGAACGATTCTGATTATATATTGCCTGAATATCGTGAAGCTATTATGGCTCAATTTAGCAACGCAAAAGCAAAAATTATTCATGGCGCAGGTCATTGGTTGCATGCCCAAAAACCAATGGCGGTTAATAAGTCTATCAATGATTTTTTAATGGCTTAATAAAGCAAAATTTAATCACGTATTTTTGACTTAGCGCACTAAATTATTACAATTTTATATGCTATAGTACGCGCCGTTTAATTTAAAGGTTATACGTTGATGGTCAGTCAGTTAATTAACGAATTTGATACCCTTGGGTTGTACTTTGGCTTAGCCGGTGTGTTCTTTTTTATCGGTATGGCTATCCAAGACGTACTAAAAAAAGGTAATGTGCCTAAATTTGGCCGTTATGTAGTATGGCTTGTGCTATTTTTAGGGTGTTCTGGTTTTATCGCTAAAGGACTTATTCAAGTTTTTTGGCAAGGTGCGGGTGTGGGTTAACCATGGCTAAGTCTGAAACAGATAGAACAACGCTCGATTTATTTGAATACGAAAAACGCCCCGGCAGACCAAAAACGAATCCCCTACCAAGGGAGGTTCAGTTAAAGGTAAATAAACGTAATCAAATAAAAAGAGATAAAGCACGTGGTTTAAAGCGTGTCGAATTTAAAGTTTCATCGCAGTTATATCAAGCGTTAAGCGATATGGCCGATGCACAAAATATTAGCCGCAGTGCGCTGATTGAAACTATTTTACAAGAAAGATTGGCTATTGATAGATAAAAGGTTTTAAATCCATGGCAAGTGTAGGTATTTTTTTCGGAAGTGACACAGGTAACACAGAACACGTAGCTAAAATGATCCAAAAAGAATTGGGTAAAAAGTTAGTGGCTGTGCATGATATTGCTAAAAGTTCAAAAGAACAGATCGCAGAATTTGATTTAATCTTATTTGGCATTCCTACTTGGTATTATGGTGAAGCACAATGTGATTGGGATGACTTTTTCCCTGAATTAGAAGAAGTTGATTTTGAAGGCAAGCTTGTGGCTATTTTTGGCTGTGGCGATCAAGAAGACTACGCTGAATACTTCCTTGATGCGATGGGTATGATCAATGACATCGTTACTGAGCGTGGCGCTATTGTTGTGGGTCATTGGCCAACACAAGGGTATGATTTTGAAGCCTCGAAAGGCATGGCTGATGACAACCATTTTGTTGGTTTAGGCATTGATGAAGACCGTCAACCAGAGCTTACTGAACAACGTGTAAAAGCATGGTCAGCACAAGTTTATGAAGAAATGTGTTTAAGTGAACTTGCTGATTAAATGCACTTTATTGCTAGTAATCGTATAAAATAGTGACGTTCGTTTTCCTATTACACATTTTATAAGTATTTCTAGCAATTGATCTTTGCACTTAATGACTAGGCACGTTATTCTTATCGTTGCTAATGTGTCGTGTACATCTTTGTAAGGTGTCTAGTATAACCAAATATAATTGAGACAGATTTAATGACTGATCATAACTTGGAATTAAAAAAAGCCGGCTTAAAAGTAACTTTGCCGCGTATTAAAATTTTAGAGATTTTACAATCTCCAGATAACCAACACATCAGCGCTGAAGATGTTTACAAAATTCTTTTGGACCTAGGTGAAGAAATTGGCCTTGCTACTGTGTACCGCGTACTTAACCAATTTGATGATGCGGGTATTGTTAGCCGTCACCATTTTGAAGGCGGTAAGTCTGTATTTGAACTCTCTGGTAGCACACACCATGATCACCTAGTATGTTTAAAATGTGGTAAAGTTGTTGAATTTGAAGATGAAATGATTGAACGTCGTCAACTTGAAATTTCAGAAGAAAATGGTATTAAATTAACCAACCACTCTCTTTATCTGTATGGCGAGTGTACTGACACTGCAGCATGTAAAGCATTTGCTGATAGCCAATAATTTATTAGCTGAATAAAAAAAACCTGCAAATTGCAGGTTTTTTTATGTCTGTTACTTTTATCCCCTCGCCTTTGAGCGAAGGGATAAAAAACTACTGCTGTGTTTTAGTCCAAGAATCACGTAAACCAACTGTTTGGTTAAATACAATGTTCTCTGACTTAGTATCACGGCTGAAGTACCCTGTACGTTCAAATTGAAAACCTTGTGCAGGCTCTGCATTAGCAAGTGATGGCTCAAGTTTTGCATTTACTAAAACCACTAATGAATCAGGATTTAAAGTTGTTGCAAAGTCTTCAGCTGCTGCAGGATTTGGTACGCTGAATAACCGATCATATAAACGAACTTCTGCGGTGATTGACTCACTGGCTGACACCCAGTGGATAACGCCCTTCACTTTACGTCCATCAGTTGGATTTTTGCCCAGCGTTTGTGGATCATAGCTACAAAAAATCGTGGTTATTTCGCCATTTTCGTCTTTTTCAACACGCTCTGCTTTAATAACATAAGCACCACGTAATCGAACTTCTTTATCAAGTACTAAGCGCTTGAATTTGTTATTTGCTTCTTCTTTGAAGTCTTCACGTTCAATATAAATTTCACGGGTGAACGGAACATCACGACGACCCATACTTTCATCATTTGGATGATTTGCAATTGATAAGGTTTCAACGGTATCAACAGCATAGTTTTCAATGATGATTTTAACCGGATCGAGAACGGCCATGGCACGTGGAGCATGTTCGTTTAAGTCTTCACGGATACAGGCTTCAAGCATGCCCATTTCAACCATGTTTTCTTGTTTGGTTACGCCAATACGTAAGCAAAATTCACGAATTGATGCTGGTGTATAACCACGACGGCGAAGACCTGCAATGGTAGGCATACGCGGATCATCCCACCCTTCAACATACTCATTGACCACTAAATCATTTAGCTTACGCTTTGACATTATAGTGTATTCAAGGTTTAACCTTGAAAACTCAATTTGTTGTGGATGACATTCAAGACTGATGTTATCTAACACCCAATCATATAAACGGCGGTTATCTTGAAATTCAAGTGTACACAATGAATGGGTAATACCCTCTAGCGCATCTGAAATACAGTGCGTAAAGTCATACATTGGGTAAATGCACCATTTATCACCGGTCTGATGATGGTGTGCAAATCGAACACGATAAATAATAGGATCACGCAGCACCATAAATGAGCTGGCCATATCGATTTTTGCACGTAGTACACACTCGCCTTCTTTAAATTCACCAGCACGCATTTTTTCAAATAGTGCTAGGTTTTCTGAAGGACTAGTATCACGGGTTGGACTATTTTTACCAGGCTCTTTTAACGTGCCGCGATATTCACGCGCTTGATCAGCTGTTAAAAAGCAAACATAGGCTAAGCCTTTATTAATAAGCTCTACAGCATAGTCATACAAAGTATCAAAATAATTTGACGAATACTTTATTTCACCATCCCAGTTAAAACCTAACCACTGAACATCTTCTTTGATTGAATTAACGTAGTTAATATCTTCTTTTTCAGGGTTAGTATCATCAAAACGTAAATTACATTGACCACTGTAGTCTTGCGCTATACCAAAATTTAAACAAATTGATTTAGCATGACCAATATGTAAAAAACCATTTGGCTCTGGTGGAAAACGAGTATGTGTAGACGCATGTTTACCTGATGCTAAATCTTCATCAATACGGGTTCTTATAAAGTTACTTGGGCGATTCTCAATTTCCGCCATAGGAATACAATCCTCACAATAGTGCATGGTGACAAAACTACTGCA